>Ga0209396_1000250_pt1 | contig 68090 bp, 53 predicted proteins | sample GOMGulsemesocosm_6_FD_184638 | JGI IMG/M metagenome (GOLD analysis project Ga0209396, IMG submission 184638) | Methane-oxidizing microbial communities from mesocosms in the Gulf of Mexico - GOM8C Gulf of Mexico (SPAdes) (version 2) | ecosystem: Environmental > Aquatic > Marine > Cold seeps... | reverse complement strand
AACCTGAATATTAATCCCCCAATTTTCAGGGTGAACATTTTGAATGATTTGATTATCTGATGCAGGTCCGGTTTGTCGGAACACTTGTCGTTAGATAAGCCAAGGCTAACGTCCGGTTTCGTATCTTTGTTAACATTAAGCTAGTGACCATTAGAGACTTCTTCAGCTAGCCAATTGCGGACATTAGCATCGAAGATTACCTTGTGACTACTGTTCGCTAATTAGCTAACATGGTACATTAATTTAAAAATCCATTTTTGTTGTTGCCAGATAGACCCTAACTGCTCCCTATATGATGTCAGCTACTTTCAATGATAGCTGACATTAACATTAAAACACTATGGTATTTTGCCCCCGAAGTGAAATAAAACCAAACACAATCGTCAACGTTATAACTTAGGTCGTTAAAGTTAGTGGTTATTAGTTTTCTATTTTTATTTGATTCGAATTTAATTTATTGATTATTTCTATCGACTAATGTATTTATCACATTATCAGTAACATCATTTCCTTTATCCCCACCGACATTAGTAAAGGCAATTGCTGCTATTTTATTTTCGATATCAATACCTATTTTTGCATACCACATGGTGTTACTACCGCCATGAGATATTGCAGTACCATCAATAAACCAACCTAAAGCATAGTCTGTATCTGCATGTTTTTTATGTAGCTTTTTAAATGACTCTGCAGAAAGTAATTCAGAATTCCCTGACTCTCCTTTTGCATGAGCAATTGCATATTTTGCTAAAGAATTTATGCTCATATGTAAAGTTCCCGCTGGCCCCATCGCTAGAGGATTATCTGAATATTTACTGTCGGGTGATACAGATGAAAATGAACTGCCATTGATGTTATGTCCATAAGGTTGAGAAAATTCAAACCCATCTGTTGGGGCGCCAAAACCTGCATCATGAATATCCAATGGCGTTAAAATATAGTTACTCATTAATGATTCCCAGCTTTGTCCTGTTAATGTTTCTAACATCGCACCAGCAACAACAAAACCACCATTGCTATAGGCAAATTTTTTGCTTTGATTATCAGGATTCATCGTTAATAGTGCAAAAGCAAGTGATTGTCTTTGTTCCATAATAGGTTGTTCGTTTACAAAATAACTATCCCAGTTTGGCGCTTTAACAATGTCTTGGGTTATCCCTCCTTGATGAGATAGCAGCATTTCGATGGTGATAGATTGGAAATATTCGTGCATGTGTTGGTTGGGAAATACATCTGCTATGGTTGTCTCCCATTCTAAATAACCTAACTCAATAAGTTTTGCTGCTAACGTTGCCGTAAACGACTTTGTAATTGAGCCTAAATGCCACTTATCGTCTATGGTAACTAGTTCTGGTTGATCTATGGCACGCTTACCAATAACTACTTCTTCAATAATTTCACCATTTTTGATAAATAAACCAGCAAGTGCGGGTACATTATGAAAACTTCTAATATTTTCTATAGCCTGGTCAACGCTAATGTTATTGTCAGGTGAAATAGAAGGTGAATTTTTCTCTCCTCCGCAGCCGACTAATGCAAATGAGATAATAGATATTATTGCAAAATATGTTATTAGCTTGTTCAAAGGGTTTTGAATGTTCATAGTTATTTTTACCTGTGTTGTACCTTCTATCGATTTAAAGACTCATATTTGAGAGTGCTCCAAGTGGAACGAAGATATTTCGTTTTGTTAGGACGTTTAAGATAAATTCAAATGGAAAAAACAAAATGAGTATTCAATTGGAAAAACATGAGGGAATTATTTGCTCTTTGTTATCAGTGTATTACGGATGAATTTATTATGGTAATAAAGGCGCTATTTTTAGATCTGATTGTTTACGTCTTCTATCTTCAAAAATAATAATATCTGCACTTTTACTCAATGTGAATTGACCACCAACCCCTTTTTCTAAAGGAGTAATTAATTGTGGGGTGAATGTATCGAGTTTAGTTTTATATAAACCTAATTGAGATATAGTTGAGATGAAATAAATATGGTCATTGGCAATTTGCCAGAATGTATTTTTGGGGAAATGTTCAAATAAGGTTGTTACCATTTGCTTTTCAATATCAAAAGTAAATAAGCCCGAAACATTTTCCATGCTAAATAATAAAGTACTGGCATTTAATTCTCGAGCAAACTTACCATTGATTAATTGTTTGGGTTTTGGTAGTTCAAGCGGTTTTGGTAAATCAATCGATTTTACTATATCGACACTAAAAATACGCCATGCATTATTTGATTTTTGAGTGAAATATACTTTGTTATTATCAATTGACCAACTTGGGTAAAATGCTCTAGTGGATTCTTTGGTGACCAAATTAAAGGTGTTTAGTTTGGTATTTAAAATTCCTATTGTTTCTTGGCTTATGCCTAAAAGCTGATGATTATCTTTGGCCCAAGTTAATGAATTGAATTCTTGATATTTATTTAAATTAGTTACCTGAATAGGTATGTTGTTTTGAGTATCTTTAATAAAGATTTGTGGTATTCCGGTTTGATTTGAGACGAAAGCAATTTTATTACCGTTTAAAGTCACTGCAGGTAATATTTGGGTATTTGCTGTTTCAGGTATTGTTACCTTCTCATTTTGCCAATAGGCCAAATCACCATCATTGTCGTTTCCAACATTAAAAATGATAGTATGAGAATTCAAAGGTTTAGCATTATAATTCCAACCAAATGATGTTGTTAATATGGTTGAAGCTTGTTGTGTTGTAGGCGTATAAGCAATGACTTTTTCATTGCCCCAGTTATGCCAAATAGTTTGGCCGTCCTTCCCCCAAAAAGCTGAATAATAATAAGATTCTACAGTGCTAAGTAATTGTTCCTTTTCTGATAGGAGATCAAAGGCGATAAAATCTGTGTTAGCCCAGTAGCTATCTCGTAAAATAAGTAAAGTATCTTGTTGCTGATTAATATCAATAAAATGATCGCCCTGTCCTTGGGTGTTAGGAAAAGTGAGTTTTTCTTCTTTGGATGAGCTTAAAGTATGTTTATATAACGCATACTGAGATGTGTCACGTCTATCAGTGAAATAAAGTACCTGACTATTCTGTTTATATGCGAGTTTTGTATATGCAAGAGCATGGCATGACGTAATAAGAGTGCTATCGATTATTTTATCTCTAGCAATAGGCATCACCAATCGAACAACTTCGCATGATCGAACAATACCTTCTTTTTCATCCCCTGTTCTGACTGCATAAATTTCAAAATTATCTTTTCCCCAAACCATATCATGATATTCGTATTCATCATCAGTTAAAGCGAATGGTGGTACATCGCGAAGGCTTGCGATTTTTTTACTGGTAGTTTGCCCATCAGCTAATGTTTCACGAAAGAGTAAATTTTCTTTAAGTGGTTTTAAGTAAAGTTGAAATTTATTATTTGGCTGGCTTGATTTATACCGGAATAAAAGTAATAACTCATCTGGCGACAATGAAGGTGACTCTTCCTTACCTTCTAATGAGGTAATGTTTACAGCTTTACCAACCTTAAACTCAGGTGGATTTGTGGAATTATAAAAAAAATTGAATATAGCGAATAGAGCAAACAAAGAAAAAACAACGGTAATAAATAAGGGTGACTTTATAAATTTAAGTTTTTTAGTTGTACTTACTGTGGTTGCACTTGGTTTATAAGGACTAACTTCATTAACACTAGCAATAAATTGATAGCCCTTCTTGGGAATAGTGCGAATAAAGGTGGGAGCGTTTGCATCATCCCCCAGCGCTTTTCGTAATTGGGAAATAGTCCAATTTACCGAGTTATCATTAACAATTACATTTGGCCAAACATTGTCGAGTAGCTGATCTCTTGATATGATTTCTCCAGCGTGTTTTATCAAGTAGCTGAGCAGAGCGCTGGTTTTGGGATCTAAGTTAATTTTTTCAGCTGTTTTTTGAATCTCTAACAACTCAGGGAAAAAAATATGCTCGTTAATTTTGAATGGTGTCGACATAAAAAGGTGACTTAATATACAAGTCGCTAATTAAAACATGAATAACCGCTTTACTTCAATAATTTATTAGCGTTTTACTATTCTTTCATGGTAGTTTTTATACGAAAGTAGCTGTGACGATTCAATTTTACCCTCGGCTGCCATTTACTCTTCTTTGTAACAAGTAAAGACCGCACAGCAGTGAGTAATATTAACCTAGGCATTTATTAGGTAAGCTTACTAAGTAATAAAACTTTAGTACTTCGAACCGAAATATATCCAAAAAATATGTTAAGCCTTTATACATATTTAACAATAAATTGAATAAAATATAATAAAAAATTACCAATATATGATCAAGGAGTAAGGTCAGCTTCGTATCTTTGTTGACGGTTTGGAGGTCAATTTTTCATTCATAAAAGGGTCGGATTTATGGTAGTTTTTATCATTATCGAGTTGCCATTCCTTCGTATTAATAATTGCTCAGCTACAAATTAAATACTTTATCGTTTAGGTGTTTTCTCATTATTATATTGTCGCGGTGGCGACAGCACCCAGAGGGAAGCTGACGCCAGCCTCCCTCTGGACTCCCTCGGCGCTGCCGTATTAAACGTAACCCTACATTAAAATCAATATTATCGACGTACCGCCAAAGATCGCACATCCCTGTGCGGCATTGCCTTTGCCATCATCCATGATGGCAATACGTGAATATTGATGTTAATTCCGGCGTTTAATGATGCAGAGTTTGCGCTTTGTTCTACATTCGATTATTCGGATAACTCCTTTCTCAGTTACAGGGTTAATTTTTAATACTTTATAAGTTATAGAAAGTGAGTATTGCAGCTTTCACCAACTCCCATCTCAGCAACGGAAATTGAATTTAGATCAGCGTGATGTTTATCGACGCCATGGATGGCGTAGACTGCCGTGTGAAGGGACGATTTTTGGCAGGTATAAACATTGCGCCACTTATGTTTAAAGGAAAGTCAGTTGGAATGTATTGCTGTGTAGGGCACAGTGGGGGATGCAAGGGGGAGATCTGTGTCTATTTCTCCCTTGCGTGCTGTCGGCACACCGACAATATGACCAGAAGTTTTTATTTAATCTTTAAAGAATTTCCCCAGCATAATTTAACCATGCCATCAAACGAAAGAATTTAAGTAATCTGCTGATGTTTATTGTCAATACAAAAACTAATCCAAATTATAATATCGAATGTGGCCTTTTAGGTCTTAAAAGTGGTATTTGCCGACGTCTTCAAAATGACTACATTGCTGACTTTAGGGCTTGTTTTACTAACGGCAGCTTTAAGACTAATTAACAGTCGTTAAATAAGTTGAATGTAAAATGGTAGTCAACTCTCGTTAAGTACTACAACGTTTACCAATTCACACTAGGCTTTCCCTCTTGGCATGCTGGGCACTTACGTCGATGGATTTCCGATGTTTTAGCACCATAAACTTCATCACAATCTCCACAATAAATTTTGAATGTTACATTCTTCTTGTCAGTTGAATTTAGGTTTCTACTGCCTAATACTTTTTGCTTGTTATTATTCTCATAACCTATTTGTGTTGTTTTACTTGTACCACTAACAAACAACTCTGTAGTAACATCGGCCTTAGAAGCTGTTTCTATATCATCAATATTATCTTCTGGTACATTTACCTGGTGCTCGTTAGTGGTTGGTTTTTCATCGCCGAGCATCCACTTAAAAGGTACTCTATCTTCTTTTTTATCGCGCCAATTATTCCACGCTGTAAAACCTCCGAGAAATAAACCAAACTTAGCTAATTCATTCAATATTGGAATTTCATTTACATCGTTACCAATATCTTTAAATAACCCATCCCAGCCAGATTGAGTTGAGATTGTCTTATCCCATACTGGTTTATCATTTTCATCTAAGATGTAGATGCCATTGTAGCGATAACCATAATCATGAATAAGGCCAGGAATTAGCAGCAATCCAACTGGACTTAGCAAGGCCCAAAGTGGTTTAGGTATAGAGGCTCCATCAAACTCAAATCCTGCATGAACCGCATATTTTTTGCCTTTATAATGGTAAATGAAAGCTTCTTCTACGCGCCAGCGCCTTACTTGAAAAACAAAAACGAGTATCTTATTGAGGAATGATTTTTGGTTTGCTGTTGATATCGGAATAGGGCGTAAAACTGGCATTTTATCCATGTTAATGAGTGTACTAGGGGAAGATAATTCTGTCTTTCTACTTTGTAAAATAGCGAAAAGCACAAAATAAACAATGAATAGACCAGTAACAATAGTGCCAAAAAAATTGACAAAGAAATCAAACATTTCGAATTCCTTTTCAAGGAGGAGGTATATTAATCGATTATTGTTTAATTTGTGCGCCATGTATATAGTTGATTACTAATTTATAATAACTTAGTTAGAAATTTGGTCATGGCCATTTTGTGCTAAGAATTGTCGTTATTCTACTAAAAATAATACTGTGACTTATGTAATTAATTCTTCTTATTAAAGTAAATGTGGACTCTAATAAGTTATTCGAAGAATAAAAAAACTGAAGAAATAATCCTACAACTGACAGATGGTCTATTGAAATTATATTTATTTAAAGAGAATATAATGAAAATTAAATCTTTAGCTGTTCTTGCGGCGTTTATTCTTTCGCAAGTCGTAGTCGCGGTGGAAAACTCAAATATCGAGCGGGTTATCAGATATAAATAACAAGCGTTATACGAGGATTGATAGTGTTCTATCTATCAATACAATAAGCTTGTGACGGAAAAATATTTCAACGGATATTCAAAACTCATACAATTTCTATTTTGGAATGTGGCCTTTTAAATCTACAAAGAGTTAAAAATACGCTTTGACTAAAGATATTCGATGCGGAATACTTCCAGATTTACATTTTCTTGTAATTAATCAAAGTGCTCTCAATATGCATATGATAAAATTTGAATATATCTCAAGCTTATTGTGAAGAATACGGACTAATGTCAACTCAACAATTATTATCTCCAATACTGTCATTCCTAAAATGTGAAACGCTTCAATCTTGCATCTAGGAAGCTAAAAACTCTGAAAATTCATCAGTAGTTTTAATTGAACACCTGATATTGAGCAAAATGTAAATATGTGCAATTAAGGTTTTTACAAGCTAAATGATAGGAGTATCAATTCGACGAAATGTAGTCTTTTGCTAAGCGGAAGTGAACAGTGTTGTCTCCAAATATTCCGCTTCTCGCTAAAAGCTGACATTGATACGTTAACTTTATTTATTTACATTTTATTGCAATAGCTAGTCTTATCCTCATGCCAACAACTTGAAGGACAACTGACATTAGCATATATAATATACGCTCTGCAGTTCCCATTACGAGTTATAACCCATAAGTTAGTCGTCAGAGTTACTGAGCCTAAACAGATGGACTCATCAGTGTGTTTTTCTTTAGAAATCTTTTCACCTTAGGACTGATTCTATGCTGCATTCGCCCACCGATATGATCGAACAAAGCTTTTTCTAGTAAATAAAACCAGGCCGATACTGCATCATCTTGTTGGTAGATATGCCCCTCATTGGGGGCCGATAAAAAGGTTATTTCTTTTCCCATTGATTCTAGCCTTAAAGCATAATCGCGAATATTTAGGATGGACACCCTGCGGTCTTTTTCTCCGGCAATGATATAAAGCGGTTTCGTTATTTTTTCAGCATTAAAACTTGGCGATTTATTATCCGAGCGTTTAAGGTCAACTGGGTCGTTTACATCGACCATACGATAAGCAAAGCGCTCGAGTATCTCCGTTTTGCGATGACCTTTTAAGTTTTTACTAAGATAATGCACCGTTTTGGAAAGGGCTGTCGCTGGAGCAACCGCAATACCTACTTTAAATAATTCTGGGGTAAACGTTAACGCGGCCAAAGTTGAAAAGCCACCGAATGAACCGCCATTAATTGCTAATCGAGTACGGTCACCGATACCGCGTGATAGCACATATTCCAAACCATCGATAATATCTTGCTGAACTCTTCCGTTACCAAAATCTCGGTTGGCTGAGCGCATATAGTGCCGTCCGAATCCCTTAGACGCTCTAAAGTTAGGCTCAAAAACCGCATGTCCTCTATTAGCTAGAAACTGTGCTATTCGGGTGTTTTCTCCCGTTCTTCTGCTAAATGGGCCTCCGTGTACGACCACCACTAGCGATACTTCCTTAGGATCTAAACCTCGTGGCAAAGTCACATAACCTTGCAAAATCATGCCGTCACTTGCCTTGTATTGAATGGCTACCCGCAATGCCAAATCGTCATCGGTTAGTAAGTGCTTTTTTTTATTAAGGCTCTCGATAATACTGTTGAGCGGTTGGGTTAATTTAGCTGTTTCGGTATGATATAAATAAATTTGGCTTTGTGCTTTATTTGGATTGTGATCGCTAACTAGCCAATATTCGGCATTAACTTCAGGCCATAACCTAATAATGGGGGAGTTAAGCTGTTGTTTGATATGACTGATGTGATGAGCTATTTCTTTGGTGAGGCCATAACTCTCAAAAAAGTCGGTCTCATAAGACGCCATAATAGGCCTACCTGATTTTTCATCAAAGTAAACTTCGCCAATATCAAATCGATTTTGAGGATCTTGATGAACAATATTCGTTTTACCAGTACTAAGGTCAAGGGCGAGCAATTTGCTTAAATCGCTATCACCACGGCCCTTAATAAATAGTGTATTAGTTTTAATATCATAATTTAACAAACGACAATCATCGGTAAAGTGACACTGATATACCTCACTTTTTTTGTTACTTGTTAGCTCATATATCTTAAATACATTAATCACTTTTTGACTGATAAACTTCAAGGGTCCGCCGGCTGGTGCAAAAAAGTTAACGATTTCATCACTTTTATATAGCGCCTCTTTGTTACCGTTACTATCGACTCGATAAAGAACATACTGCTTATTAGTATTCTGACTGCTACCTTCTTTATCATACTCTTTCATCCAAATATAAAAATGGTGAGGGCTGCCTTTATCAGGACCATAAAAAAATTGTTCTTTTTCTCGTTCTAGCCTAATAATGATTGACGGACTTGAGGTTAACGATACATTTAGTACTGCCACACTGGTTTTTAAGTGAATAAACACACTTTGGCTGTTGGCGGCCCAATAAAGACCTTTGATCATACTCGATGTGAAACGCTTACTTTTCACGCCCGTTTGATTATCAACCATCCACAAGTTCTGTTTATTATCTTGTTTGATTATAAAAAATAGATAACGACCATCCGGCGATAACTTAACCGTTTTTATACCCTCGTTGTCGGCCAGTAATTGCTCTCGAGAAAATAACCGAGCAGTCGACAATTTCTGGTTTTCAATGATAGCATTTGCCAAGGTATCCGCTTTCGTCGGTTCGCTCAATATAACAAATAAAATAGCTGTAATTATTGAAATAATTTTTACATTACATAAAGGGAATACTACTTGCTTTGACTGGCAGTTAGTCATTATTTATCTCACATCTTAGCGTGAAGTCGAATCTAAACGAGCTTCATCTGGTGATTGTGTCAGCACAGATTTAGGAAAAATATTCCCTTTAACTTTATTAACAAAGAAAAAGCTTACTAGCGCAGGTATGCCAATTAATCCAGTCATAACAAACCATAATGTAGTTTTCTTAGTGTTTAGGTTTATTAATCGAGATACCCATATAACAATACCGATAGAGAGCAAATGTAGGATAAGAGTAACTACATTCAAATAAGTTGGCATAACGCCAGAAAACACGTTAGTGATTGGGTGTTCCTCATCAGGGTACGCTCTTAACGCATGACTCATTGTCGCATCCCATGTGTAAAGTAGCGGAGATACCACATACTCAAAATGACGAATGAGTTTCGGATAATTTTGTTTTTCAAAAAACATTTTATAAAGAGTTTGTTCTCCGCCATCACGCTTAGCGTAAATAATTTCTGCGCCGGGTTTGTCAAAACCACGGTAATTATTTCCCGCATAAATCAGTAATAATCCATCGACCATAGCATAAGTATCAATAGTTGCCATTTGGCTTAACGTTGTTGGATGGGAAAGCGAATAAGCAGGTGGAACTGGTCCGTTTTTTTCGAAAATATCAGTATTATCAAATATATATATGTGCTTATGTGTAATCATAGAGAAAAAACCTTCCGTAAATTGTGGCAGGCCTATCATTTGTTCACCATTAGGTATACTGACTTTTATCGATAGCTCTTTTGCTTCAAAGTCCACCATGAAAATTGTATTTTTAGTGATCAGAAACTGATCTTTAAGCATAAAAGGTATACTATTAAAGCGATCTTTAGTCGTCGTTGTAGCGATGTTTTCAAAGAAACCGGTTTTCCCAACCCAGCCAACAACTTTACCCGTTTTATTATTAATACCTTGCAGCAACATATCATCATGTGAAAACACCCAAAGGTTATTATTTACTTTATCTATCATAGAGAAATTTTTATCTCTGAAAGGGTATTGTCCTTTTTTACCAAAACTTCGAGAATAAATATTGATTACTTCTGAGGTTGCCAATTCGGTTTGACGTGCCAACAACTCTTTATTATCCACATCACTATTTTTGAGCAGAAAACTTCCCCTTTCCTCTGCGGGTAGCTCTCTCCAAAAATCGATAGTACCCTCAACAACAAGTTCGCTTGGGCTGCTGGCGAGCATAAACTTTGGCAAATGATAAAAAAGTTGAGTTGATAAAACGAGCAGCAATACAATCATCATCTGCATCGGCACGACCAACATAATCGTCGACAACCGTGACGTTAATGGTTGCGAAAGGTCGGGTTTAAAAGAAGCAATATTAAGATGCAGAAGATAAAAAATAATCAATATCGCCATGCTACTTTGCAGTAAAATGTATTGGGATACGCTTTGAAAGGCAACAAATAGACCAATTCCAGTTAATATCGCAGCTCGACTAGCGTTCAAGGCTGTAAGGCTTCCCATCAGGTAAGTTAAAATTCCGATGGCGGCGAGAAATAGCGAAAAATAGTAATGGCGCATATCGATGATTGTATCGGTAAAATAATCAAAGCCAATCACTATTATAAGCCAAGCTATTGGTACGGCTATCAAAACATTCATCATCCCAGCAGTGGCCAGTGCTAAATAAATTTTACTAGATTTTAATGGTCGTTGAAGTAGAAATACCCAGTGATTTTTACGTTTATGAAGTGTCATTTGAACAAAACCAAAAGCAAAACTGACGACAATAATCAGTAATGTTAGTTCATGGTTGAGAGGCTCTAATACCGGCCCTAATTTTGCAAAAAATGAAAGTGTAAATAACTGTAGAATAAAAGCCAAAATAGCCCAAAAGCGATAACGAATAAATTCTGCCTTAAATAGCGTTAACATGATGTATTCTCCAATTTGCTGACTGGTTTTTTGTGATTAGCCGTTAAAAAGGCATTAACCGCTCTTTCGAGATTTACGGGGAGTTGATCAATATCTTGCGCGCCATGTGCGTGTAAATATTCTGAGAAATTATTCCCTTGATCTACAATTAGTATGTGTTGTCTACCTTCTATAACTCGACGTGATAGAAAGCCAGGGATCTGTTTGTCCTTAACGTTTGCCACATTCCAATCAGCAACCCAGTAATTAACCCGCTCACAAAAATCCTCTGGCGTAGAGTTATTGGTCAAACAACCTTTTTCCATAATAATTAACTGATCTGCTATACGCTCAACTTCTTCCATCTGATGAGAACAATAAATAGTGGTCATCTCATCTACGGTTTCAGCAAACATCAAGGCTTCCAAAAATGACTGTCGTGCTACAACGTCAAGACCTAACGTAGGTTCATCCAAGATAAGCAAGGTGGGCCTTTGTGCCAGTGACATAGACAAATTAAACCCAGCGCGTTCACCTCTCGAAAGTGCTGAGACATTTTGTTGGGGGTCAACGTCGAAATGCTCAATCACTTGATTAAAAATATCGTGATTCCAGTTAGGGTAAAAGCTTTGTTGCAACTTTTTAACTGCATCAACTTTCATCCATCCAGGCAAAGTATGTTCTTCATTAACATAGCCAATACGTCCACGTATTTTCGATGATAAAGAGTTGCTGGGTTCTCCCAGTAATTTACTGTGACCACTGGTGGGAGTCTCCATGCCCAATAACAGACGAAATAGCGTTGATTTCCCCGCACCGTTGCTACCAACAATGGCATGAATTCCACCCTTTGAAATATTTAGGCTAAAATCATTAAGAGCCATTTTTTGTCCAAATTTCTTGGTCAAGTTTTTAGTTTCAATACAAAGATCACTCATCATTGTGTTCCTCTATTTTTCAATAAGATTTAACTTTTTTAGTCTGTGTTTTAATTCGTTAATGATTTCTATTTCAGAAAAATTTAACGAAACAGTTTCGCTGACAAAGTTGTCAATCGCTTTATGCATTTTTGCATTTCGCTCATCGTCATCGAGCGTCGGTTTGTTTTCTACGACGAAAAGTCCAAGACCAGGCTTAGATTCTATTAGCCCATCTGCGCTGAGCTCTGCGTATGCCTTGGCTACAGTGTTTGGATTAATCAGTAGTTGCATTGCCATGCCGCGATAACTTGGTAGTTTGCTGCCCGGAGCTAATCTACCTGTGGCGATCTCCATACGAATACCATCAATGATTTGTTTAAACATCGGCCGGCTATCGCCAGTGACTATCTCAATTTTTATGACGGGTGCTTTTATCATTACTTTTACCCTATTAGCTCAATCTTTGGTGCACTGCGTAAGGTGGTGCACTGTGTAAGGTAGTGCACTGGGTGAGTAATGTAAACATTTTTATACCGAAAAATGGATTTTGCTATGTATGGTGAGTGAATAATAAAAGGGTTTCTAAAAGGTTATTAAGGAATAACTGGTTGATAATATTTACAATTAACATTTTAAAATATCAAACAACTATTCCCAAATGGATTAGAAAAATATATCGGCGATAGAGTTCTTCATTATACGACTGTAAAGTACCTTGAATTCAACCGACGAATGCAACAGCATTTTTAGTCACCTAGAGCCGTCGATGATATTGTGCTTAAAACACATCATTTTTATATTATTGATGTTTAGAAGTTATTCTAGAGAAGTCATCGATTACTCGATGGGGCTTTGGCTTCATATTTATAAAGAAAAATTTCTTCTTTAATCATGTCTTTATCAAAATAGTTGTAATTAGATTTACAAAAGCTAATGTATTTTAGTGAACGTTAAACGGGGAGATTTTCACTCATAAAAGCTGACTGTTTTTTGGAAGTAACATCTAAAGTAGAACCTAGTATATTAACTATTATTTGGTATTTAACTTTCTATGAAAATAGCCGCGTAATTATTGATATGAATATGATAAAATCAAAAATAATCTAGACTCTATAACGAAGAACTTCACGAAATGTCGACTGCAACATTATTGTCGCTCATTTTATCATTTTTGAAATATAAAACACCTGATGCATGGATAGATAAAGCTAAACAACCAGAAAACTTACCCATTATTTTAATTGATCACCTGATATGTGAGCAAATTGTAAATATGTGCAAGTTAGGTTTTAGCAATACATTAACGAGTCAGTTATTGTATAAAGTTAACAAAGTGCGCAATGGATATTATTATCACAAGAAGTAACAATGTATTGTCGATTTAAGTATCGATTGGGGTACTAGCATACGCCAATATATAGAATATTCAGTTCATTTTTTGATTCCCCGTACTGTTTTAATTCCCTAATTTAATACGATGAAAATTTGGCTTAACTTGTTATCAATATTAACTTTTAATTTTTTTAGAAAAATAATAGATCTATTTTAGGACATATAAACAGTAGCCTCATAGAGTTAAGAAAACTAAGAGGAAAATATATGTTCAATAAGAAATACCGTTATTTAATGTCAACGGTCACAGTTAAGGCTCTCATAGTAGGTCTTGCTACAATCTCCACTGTTTGGGCGGAAGATCACATTGTTCCATCTATGGTCAATATTCCAGCGGGTCAATTTATGATGGGGGCGGAAGATGGCCACCCCGATACTAAACCTATACATTCAGAATCAATTGCTGCGTTTCAGATGGGGGAATATGCAGAAACAGTGGCCGAATATAGAAAGTTTGCCGAAGATACTGGTTTTAATCCTGAATCCACCTGCGGTGACTTCCTTCGTTAGCTTATTGCTTTGAGTCTGTGTTATTGGTAATAAACTAACGATACCTGTCGTAGTTGAAGTTTGAGAAGCTACTGTGTTTTCACTTTGCTTACTTAACCATATCGTTAGTATGCTAAGTGAAATGAGAAGTAAAATAACTAATGTAATTTGTAATCGTCTATTATTATTCAACAAACTCACACTGCTCTTTTTTTTGTTAGTTAAAGTGCTGTGCTTACTTATTAAGGGAACTGTTTCTGTGGAACTAGTTTTTAAATTGTGGTTTTCAGACGACAGTTGTACAGATGTCTCTTGTTCAGTATTAATGTCAGTTTTTTCATCGATAACATTAATTATTCGGTTCTCAGATAGGCTTATTATCTCTTGATTAACTCTGGTTAATGGCAATTGCCATTGGTAGCCTTTTCTCGTAAAAGTTTTAATCGCATCACTGCCAAAGAGTGACCGTAAATAGCTAATATTTTGAAAGACTACCTGGTCAGTTACTACTCTATCAGGCCAAACGTATTCCAGAATATCGATTTTATTATGAATTTTATCTACGTTGAGTAAAAACAAAGTCAATAACTGAGCAGACTTTTCATTTAAAGTAAGTATGCTTCCATCTTGTGTTAGAGTTTGTGACTCACAGTCAAATTGAAAATGTTTAAAGCTAAATTTCATTTTTATGCCAAGTAATAAACGCTTAATGAATTCGTGCAAGAATATGGAAAATAGAATGTGAAGTAAAGTGATTGTAGCTACAGCTCAAAAGAAAACCTTTATGAATGCCTATACTTAGCTATTTAGCATCTTTTTTAAGGTGATTTCAATAAAGAAAAATAGTCCATAAGTACTTGTTACTTTTATGCGTTCTTAGAATTTAATTAGGTGTTTTAAAAGTCTTTAGGGGGTAAGTGCAGTTGAAATTACGAGTATTGATATCGAATATTACGGGGGATTTATTTTTCTTTGAAATAATCACAGTGCTAACAATATGCATATGATAAAATTCGAAATATCTAAGTTTATCGTGAAGAATTAGCGCCAATGTCGACTCAAGAATTATTAGCCCCTATTAACGGCTTCCTAAAATGTGAAACCCCACAAGCTTGGATCGATGAAGCGGTTAAAAAAGAAAACTTACCCATTATTTTAATTGATCACCTGATATGTGAATTGAAAGCTGCTCAATCTGCGATGTTTCTAATACGTAAGTATGCCGTAGATAAAGAAAGTAGTGATGCATTATTAGCGTGGTTGAAGCCATTTGAAACGTTTATATACAAAAGGGAAGGTGACTGGCGTACATTACCATCAAAAAATAATTTAACGAAAGCCGTCATTCCTAAATCTGACTCACCTTACGGACAAGATCTTATCGACAAAATGGTGTTGTTAATTAAAGAGGAATTACATCATTTCTATCAGGTATTGGAAGTCATGGATGAATATGAAATTGAATACAAAAGTATTACACCATGTCGCTATGCCAAAGGAATGTTGCGCCATGTTAAAACATTTGAGCCTGACGCCATGATTGATAAGCTTATTGTTGGCGCTTATATTGAAGCTCGGTCATGTGAACGTTTTGCTAAATTAGCACCACATCTTGATAAACGCTTAGGCGACTTTTATATCTCATTATTACGCTCTGAAGCTCGACATTATCAAGACTACCTGACATTAGCTGAAGAAATATCAGGTAAGGATATTTCTGATAGGATTAAGTACTTTGGTGAAATAGAAAAAGAGTTAATGTTGACATCAGATCAAAACTTTAAGTTTCATAGCGGTGTGCCCATAAATATTAGTGGATAAACGTCGTATTTATTTGATTGCAGTATTAATGGTGTTGAAATCTCGGGTGAGTAGCTCAAAACCTTGCTTATTTATTTTTAGATAAGAGCCTTGTTCGTACCAATCTCCGAGTACTACACGTTGTGCATCTTTATCATTAGCAATTAATTGATGTACTTTAGGACGATGTGTATGACCATGGATAAGTAATTGGCTGTTATATAGGTTTAAGCATTTAACAACTTCACTCTCGGTAACATCCATAATGTCTTGTGTTTTTTCCGCAGTCGCCGCAGCGCTTTTTATCCGGTAATTATCTGCTATTTTTCGCCTTACAAATAGTGGCAGACTTTTAATGATAGTTTGCCACCACCATGAACGAGATTTTTTTCTAAATTTTTGATAACCAACATCACGAGTGCACAATGTATCACCATGCATGATAATAATGCTCTGCCCATAAATATTAAGTTGTTCAATTTCATCTAATAAGGTCATACCTGATTTTTTTGCGTAGTGCTTACCCAGCAAAAAGTCGCGATTACCATGAATAAAATAAATTTCTAAACCGAGTGTATTTAAGTGGGAAAGTGCTTGTGAAACCTGGCTAACTAAAGGACTGTTATCGTCATCACCTAGCCAATATTCAAACAAATCACCTAGTATGTATAAGGCTTCTGCTAGAGGGGCTTGCTCTTTAAGAAAAGATAAAAAACAGCGAGTAATATCAGGTCTGTTTTCAGCTAGATGAAGATCGGCAATAAAATAGCTATAGGGAGTTTTTATTGCCGTATTCATCATATATTGTCAATTAACCTGTTTTAAGCTTTTAAACATGGAACATTCTAGAAATGTTTATTCAACAATTGTTGACTCAATAAGAATTTCTTCTTTTGGCACATCATCGTGATGACCTAAACGACCAGTATCAACTAAAGCCATTTTATCGATAATATCCATACCCTCAACCACTTCACCAAAAACGCAATATCCCCAACCTTGAGTTGATTCATTTTTAAAATCTAGAAATTCGTTATCTTTAAGATTAACGAAAAACTGTGCTGATGCTGAATGAGGGTCTTGAGTTCGTGCCATCGCTAAAGTGCCACGTTTATTACTCAAACCATTACTTGCTTCATTGATGATGCTTTCACGATCTTCTTTCTCTTCAAGACCCGCTGTAAATCCGCCACCTTGCACCATAAAATCTTTAATAACACGGTGAAATATAGTGCCGTTATAAAAGCCGTCTTCAGCGTTTTGTTGAAAGTTTTTAGCGGTGATTGGCGCTTTTTCTACATCTACATTTATTTTTACATCGCCTAACGTTGTTTTGAATATGATCATTAAAAGGGTCTCATTATGCTGTCAATTTAAATAATGTCGAGATTGTAACTCAACAATAAAAACAAGTCTTAAAAAGATAGTATAAATAGCAATTTATTCATCTTAAATAGCATTTCCAAGGGGTGGCGGATAGGTTACAATCATGATCTATTCGTTATCATAACTAACAGCTCAATTATATTGTTGGTTATTAATTACATTCTATATATACATTTTACTTAGGAACATCGAAAACTTATGTTGCAAATATACAATACACTTAGCCGAAAAAAAGAAGTATTTAAACCTATTTCACCAGGAAAGGTTGGCTTGTATGTTTGTGGATGCACCGTTTATGACTTATGCCATATTGGCCATGGCCGTACTTATATAAGTTTTGATAACATTGCCCGTTATTTACGATTTTCTGGTTATGACGTTAATTATGTACGTAACATTACTGATGTTGAAGACAAAATAATTAAACGAGCCATTGAAAATAACGAAACAACAGAGCAATTGACAGAGCGTACTATTGCGGCAATGCATGAAGATTTTGATGCATTAAATATGCAGCGCCCCGATCTTGAGCCTCGAGTAACTACGCACATGGATGAAATTATAGCCATGATTGTAATCTTGGTTGAAAAGGAGCACGCCTACGTCGCGACAAGTGGAGATGTTTTGTTTGATGTGTCGAGTTATGATGATTATGGTAAATTAAGTGGTCAAAACTTGGAGCAATTGCAGTCAGGTTCTCGGGTAGAGATTGATGAAACTAAAAGAAGCCCGTTAGATTTTGTTTTATGGAAATCAGCTAAAATAGATGAACCAAGTTGGTCTTCTCCTTGGGGAGCAGGACGACCCGGCTGGCACATTGAATGTTCGGCAATGAATGCTAAAGAATTAGGGCATCATTTTGATATCCACGGTGGTGGTTCAGATTTACAATTTCCGCATCATGAAAATGAAGTTGCACAAAGCTGCTGTGCACTTGATACGCCGTATGTAAATTACTGGATGCATACGGGTATGGTGCAAGTTGACCAAGTAAAAATGTCTAAGTCGTTAAATAACTTCTTTACCATTCGTGGTGTTTTGGAGCAATACGATGCCGAAACGACACGTTTTTTCTTAACGTCGGGTCAATATCGCAGTCAATTAAATTATTCTACAGAAAATCTTGACCAAGCAAGAGCATCTTTAGAACGTATATATACGGCATTACGTGATATTGAGATTGCTGAAAACTTCATATTAGATAAGTCTGACGCATTTGTGGTGGAATTTTGTAAAGCCATGGATGATGACTTTAATACACCACAAGCACTTGCCGTATTCTTTGAAATAGTAAAAGAGTTAAATATTGCTAAGAATACCGATAGTGATAAAGCCGCTTATTTAGCTGGAACAATAAAAGCATTAGGTGATGTTATTGGTTTATTTCAATTGGCGCCAGAAAGCTTTTTACAAGGTAGTGGCGATGATGATGAAGTTGTTGCAATTGAAGCGCTAATTTTACAGCGAAATAATGCGAGGACAAATAAAGATTGGGCATCAGCTGATGACGCGCGTGATAAATTAGCAGCAATGAATATTATTTTGGAAGATAGTGCAGGTAAAACTACTTGGCGTAAAGGTTAATGTAAGTTGCATTTTTATTAAAAAAAACCAGCTTTAAGCTGGTTTTTTTAGTTTTAATGCTTTTATATAAGCAGGACTATGAAAGGAAATAATTTAATTAGCGCCAAACTCTTCACAGGCAATTAATGTATTTTCGATTAAACTGGCAACAGTCATCGGGCCAACGCCACCGGGTACAGGAGTAATGTAGCTAGCTTTAGTTTTTGCTACTTCAAAACCAATATCACCAACAAGTTTGCCATTGTCTAGTCGATTGATACCTACATCGATTACAATTGCTCCCTCTTTTATCCATTCACCGGGAATAAACTCTGCTTTACCTACCGCTACGACAAGTAACTCTGCATTGCGGATTTTACCCTCAAGGTCTTTTGTAAATCTATGGGTAGTTGTAACAGTACAACCTGCGAGCAATAGTTCCAATGTCATAGGGCGGCCAACAATATTTGACGCACCAACAATCACAGCTTCGAGGCCGTGAGGTTTAGTACCCGTACTTTCAATAAGTTCAATAATACCTTTTGGTGTGCATGGGCGTAATCCAGGTTGACGAAGTGCAAGTTTACCTACGTTAGTCGGGTGAAAACCATCAACGTCTTTGTTTGGATTGATATGCTCAATAACTAAATTAGCATTTAAACCTTTAGGTAAAGGCAATTGCACCAAAATACCATCAATACTGTCATCATTATTAAGTTCATCAATAAGTGAAAATAATTCGTCTTCATTGGTTGTTGCAGGTAAATCATATGAACGGGAGACAAACCCTACCTCCTCACAAGCACGTCTTTTACTATTTACGTAGACTTGAGATGCGGGATCTAAGCCAACTAAAATAACAGCAAGTCCCGGAACTCTTTGACCATTCTCTATGCGTTTAGTTACTTTATCTTTTACTGAATTTCGAAGTTGTTGAGCAATTTTTTTGCCATCGATTAATGTTGCAGTCATAGTACCGTTAATAGTAGTGAAGAAAACCAGAGTATTTTCTCATAGAATAGGTTGCAATTGTAGATAATGTTGATCAAATAGCACTTTGTAAGTAGAAGTTTAAATAAAACAGAAAATATTGTCATTATTGACCATAATGAGTTGAATTTTAAACAAGCTGACGTAAAAGTAAGCGAACGTGATTTTTTTTATAAAAAAGGTTTGACGCGCCCCCATCAACTAGGTAATATCCGCCCCCGTTGAAGCGACATCGCTTTTAACAGAAATCGGTGATTAGCGCAGCTTGGTAGCGCACTTGGTTTGGGTCCAAGGGGTCGCAAGTTCGAATCTTGCATCACCGACCACTTTTTAATTATTGTTTTTTTATACTTTAATTATAAAAAAGTGTAGAGTTCTGTAGGTAATGTGCGCCCTTAGCTCAGCTGGATAGAGCAACGCCCTTCTAAGGCGTGGGTCGCAGGTTCGAATCCTGCAGGGCGCGCCATACTCTACAAGAAAAAGGTTATGGTGGCTATAGCTCAGTTGGTAGAGCCCCGGATTGTGATTCCGGTTGTCGAGGGTTCAAGTCCCTTTAGCCACCCCATTTTTTACTAATCCTATTTAGTAAAAAAGCAAAAGAATAATGTCGGTGATTAGCGCAGCTTGGTAGCGCACTTGGTTTGGGTCCAAGGGGTCGCAAGTTCGAATCTTGCATCACCGACCACTTCTTCTATTTCTTCTATTTCTTCTATATCTTCATAAATTCAATTTTCATAAGTTCAATCCTTATAGTTTCAATAACATCATTTTTCTAACAATAGCTTTTATCTCAACAGATTCTTTATATTCTTTGAAAGTACCCCATGCTATCTACAGTTATTCAATAATAAATTAATTAATTTCTTTAGCGAATCATACATTTTAGTGTTTTAAGATATTTGAGCCAACTTGGCTATTGACCTATATTTCATAGGGATAAACTTTCAATTAGTGAAATTTTCATAGAGTAATCGCTAACTATTGCTAATGAAAGTAACGCAGAAATTGTACTTTTAAAGCATTTGAATATAAGCAAATAATTAAGGTAATTGCTATTAATTTAAAAAAAATTGTTTATTGACTCGACACTGCCACAAAGCATCGCTATAATTTCGCGTCATTATTTTTTAACTTGAGTTATTTTTACTTGAGTTTTTCGGGCTTAAACAACAGATGTTGTAAAGCAAACAACAAATAAACAATATTGTTTATTAAAGATAGATGCGTCATTTTAAGCGTACTCGTCGTAAGTTTTTGAGGTAATTAAATGCAAGTTTCAGTTGAGACTACACAAGGTTTGGAACGTCGTTTGACTATATCTGTTCCTGCTGAAAAAGTAGATGTTGAAGTTAAAAATCGTCTTCGCCATATCGCTAAGACCCAACGTATCAATGGATTTCGTCCAGGTAAAGTTCCACCTTCAGTCATTCAAAAGCGTTACGGCCAGTCTGTACGTCAAGAAGTTGCTGGTGAATTGATGCAACGTAACTTCGTAGAAGCAATTGTTGCTGAAAAAATTAATCCTGCTGGCCGTCCAAATTTTGTTGCTAAAAGCAATGAAGATGGTAAAGCACTCGAGTTTGAAGCAACATTTGAGATATACCCTGAAGTTGAATTAAATGGATTGGATACGATTAAAGTTGAGCGTCCTGTTGCAGAAGTTACTGATGCCGATTTAGATGAAATGTTTGTTACATTACAAAAACAGCATCAAACATGGAAAGAAAACAAGCGTAAAAGTAAAAAAGGCGATAAGCTAACATTAGACTTCTCAGGTCGTGTTGACGGTGAAGCATTTGAAGGTGGCAAAGCTGAAGCTTTTGAACTTGAACTTGGCGCAGGTCGAATGATCCCAGGTTTCGAAAAAGAAATCACCGGCATGAAAGCTGGCGAAGAAAAAACAATTAACGTTACTTTCCCTGAAGATTATCATGCTGAAAATCTTAAAGGTAAAGAAGCTGAGTTTGATATCGTTATTCATAAGACTGAAGGTCCAATTTTACCAAACGTTGATGATGAATTTGCTAAGTTGTTTGGTGTTGAAGACGGCGGCGTAGAAGCATTACGTGCTGAAGTTAGCAAAAATATGACACGTGAATTGACTCAAGCTGTAAAAGTTAAAGTGAAAGAGCAAGTCATTGAAGGTTTGTTGGCTGCTAATGAACTTGATTTACCGGCGGCACTTGTTGCTCAAGAAATTGAAGTTTTACGTAAACAAGCAATGGAACGTTTTTCTGGTCAAATGGATCCGAACAACTTACCTGAATTACCAAGCGATATGTTTGAAGAACAAGCTAAACGTCGTGTGAAAATTGGCTTGTTATTAGGTGAAGTCATTAAAGTTAATGAACTTAAAGTTGATGAAACTAAAGTTAATGAACTAATTGCTTCTGCAGCTTCTGCATATGAAGATCCTCAAGAAGTTATTGAGTATTATGCAACTAACAAAGAACTTAATCAGCAAATGCAAAACGTTGCTCTAGAAGAGCAGGCTGTTGAGTTATTAGTTGAAAGCGCAAAAGTTAAAGATACAAAAGCAAGTTTCAAAGATATTATGAATCCTGAAGGTAAATAACCTTTTAGATTGACATTTCGTTGAGCAATCGCTTAAATGGCTTGTATGGAGACATATGAGCCATTTTTTTTATTAAGGAACTATCCGTTGTTTACTTCTCAAAATACTTCTCAAGATTTAACAAGCGTTACAGAAAGCGCTTTGGTGCCAATGGTTGTTGAACAAACACCTAAAGGTGAACGTTCATATGATATTTATTCTCGATTATTAAAAGAGAGAGTAATATTTTTATGCGGTCAAGTTGAAGATCACATGGCGAACTTAATTGTCGCGCAGTTATTATTCCTTGAATCGGAAAGTACAGAAAAAGATATTTATCTTTATATCAACTCACCTGGAGGCTCTGTTACTGCAGGTATGGCTATTTACGATACCATGAAGTTTATCAAGCCTAATATTAGTACTGTTTGTATTGGCCAAGCGGCGAGTATGGGAGCGTTTTTATTATCTGGCGGTGAAAAAGGTAAACGTTATTGTTTACCCAATGCTAGAGTCATGATCCATCAGCCATTGGGTGGTTTTCAAGGTCAAGCATCTGATTTTGAGATTCACGCCAAAGAAATATTGTACATTAAAGATAAATTAAATCGTTTAATGGCCGACCATACTGGACAGGCATTAGATAAAGTCTCTCAAGATACAGACAGAGATAATTTTTTAAGTGCTGAAAGTGCGGTTGAATATGGTTTAGTTGACGCCATATTAGAACAAAGAATTGACAAATAACGTCAATACTTTGTGATTCGCATTGTTATCTGCGAAATTTATGAAATACTTAACGGTATTAGTGTGTAAAATTTTGGAAATTAGAGGTACCGTATGACCGATATCAAAAAAGGTGACGGTGACGGAAAGTTACTATATTGCTCATTTTGTGGCAAAAGCCAACATGAAGTGCGTAAATTAATTGCAGGCCCATCAGTGTTCGTCTGTGATGAATGTGTTGAGTTATGCAACGACATCATTCGTGAAGAAATAAAAGAAATATCACCAAAGCAAGAAAAAGAGTCTTTGCCTTCTCCAATCGAAATACGAGAAGACTTAGATGATTATGTTATTGGTCAGGATCATGCAAAGAAAGTACTAGCGGTAGCTGTTTATAATCACTATAAGCGATTACGCAATGGTGACTCACATAATGGTGTTGAGTTAGGGAAAAGTAACATTCTCCTAATTGGTCCTACTGGTAGCGGTAAAACATTATTAGCAGAAACTCTTGCTAGGTTACTTGATGTACCGTTTACTATGGCTGATGCCACTACATTGACTGAAGCAGGTTATGTTGGCGAGGATGTTGAAAACATTATTCAAAAACTTCTACAAAAGTGTGATTATGATGTTGAAAAAGCGCAACGTGGTATTGTTTATATTGATGAAATCGACAAGATTTCTCGTAAATCTGATAATCCGTCAATTACACGAGACGTTTCTGGTGAAGGTGTTCAACAAGCATTATTGAAACTTGTAGAGGGTACAATCGCTTCAGTACCACCTCAAGGTGGTCGTAAACATCCCCAACAAGAGTTCTTGCAGGTTGATACATCAAAAATACTCTTTATTTGTGGAGGTGCTTTTGCTGGCTTGGATAAAGTCATTGAGGCTCGTTGTCATACAGGGACGGGTATTGGCTTTGGAGCAACGGTAAAAGATAAAGATTCTAAAAAGTCGTTGACTGAACATTTGCAAAATGTTGAACCACAAGATTTAGTGAAGTATGGTTTGATTCCAGAGTTTATAGGGCGTTTACCTGTCGTTGCAACGCTAACAGAGCTTGATGAAGATGCACTCATTCAAATTCTGCAAGAACCGAAAAATGCATTAACAAAACAATTTTCTGCTTTATTTGATATGGAAAATGTTGAACTAGAGTTTAGAAAAGATGCTTTACATGCAATTGCTAGTAAAGCGATGGAACGTAAGACTGGTGCTCGTGGTCTACGCTCTATTGTTGAAGGTGTATTATTAGATACTATGTATGAACTTCCATCTATGGAAAATGCATGTAAAGTTGTTGTTGATGAAACCGTTATCAAGGGTGAGTCAAAGCCACTCGTCATTTACGAAACACCTCAAGAACAAGCCGCATCTGAATAAGTAATGGTGCTTAACTGATTAATATAACAGAATTTATTATTAACTGTTGTATAGCGCAATACAGCGATAAACTGTTAGTTATTGTTTAAATCTTGAAAGCATATTGTTTATACTTAAATAAAAAAGAGCCTTTTGGCTCTTTTTTTTATTCCTCAGTTGAAAGCCTTACATATATCCCCATATCTTTGATAAGTTCTATTTCTATATATTTTTCCGAGAGAGTTATCTATGACCAAAGAGTTATCTGGTGTAAATGAAATACCGGTTTTAGCCTTACGTGATGTTGTTGTTTATCCACAGATGGTCATTCCATTGTTTGTTGGCAGAGAGAAGTCAATTCGTTGTTTAGATATCGCGATGGAAAATGATAAACAAGTTTTTTTAGTTGCACAAAAAGATGCAGCCATCGATGATCCTACTTCTGAAGATGTTTATTCAGTGGGGACAGTGGCTACAGTTTTACAAATGTTAAAACTACCAGATGGCACCGTTAAAGTGTTAGTTGAAGGTGTAAAACGTGCACAAATTAGTAAGTTTGTAGAAACCGAGCAACATTTTACTGCTAATATTGATTTTCTTACCTTTGAAGAATTAGATGATAAGGATAGCGAAGTACTTATTCGTTCAGCGATTTCACAATTTGAAGGTTACGTTAAACTTAATAAAAAAATACCTCCGGAAGTTTTAACTTCTGTTGCAGGTATTGATGATGGCGAACAACTTGCCGATACAATGGCAGCACATATGCCACTTAAACTTGTCGACAAACAAAAAGTACTAGAAATCGTCAATGTATCTGAACGATTAGAATATTTGATGGCGATGATGGAAGGTGAGATAGACTTACTTCAAGTTGAAAAGAAAATTCGTACTCGCGTTAAAAAACAGATGGAAAAAAGTCAACGAGAATATTATTTGAATGAGCAGATGAAAGCCATTCAAAAAGAGTTGGGCGATATGGATGAAGTGCCAGATGAGTCCGAAGAAATTGCTAAAAAAATAGAATCAGCACAAATGCCAAAAGAGGCTAAAGAAAAAACTTTAGCTGAGGCAAAAAAATTAAAAATGATGTCACCAATGTCGGCTGAAGCGACCGTTGTGCGTAGTTATATTGATTGGATGACGAGTGTACCTTGGAAGAAACGTAGTAAATTAAAGAAAAACCTTAAGCTAGCTGAAGATATCTTAAATGAAGACCATTATGGATTAGATAAGGTAAAAGAACGTATTTTAGAGTATTTGGCTGTTCAACAACGAGTAAGTCAACTTAAAGGACCAATACTATGTTTAGTGGGGCCTCCAGGTGTTGGGAAAACATCACTGGGACAATCTATTGCTAAATCCACAGGGCGTAAATATGTTCGTATGGCATTAGGTGGTGTACGTGATGAAGCTGAGATTCGCGGTCATCGTAGAACCTATATTGGCTCTCTGCCAGGTAAACTTATCCAAAAAATCGCCAAGTCTGGTGTTAAAAATCCGCTATTTTTATTAGATGAAATTGATAAAATGGCATCTGACATGCGTGGTGACCCAGCATCGGCTTTATTAGAAGTGTTAGATCCAGAGCAAAATAGTAGTTTCAACGATCACTACTTGGAAGTTGACTACGATTTATCAGATGTAATGTTTGTAGCTACGTCTAATAGTATGGATATTCCTGGACCATTACTTGACCGTATGGAAGTGATTCGTTTGTCGGGTTATACCGAAGATGAAAAACTTAATATTGCTCGTAATCACTTGGTAAAAAAACAAATTGAACGTAACGGCTTAAAAGAGACTGAAATTCAAATTGAAGATAGTGCCATTATTGGTATTATTCGTTATTATACACGTGAAGCCGGAGTGCGTAGCTTAGAACGTGAAATATCGAAGTTATGTCGTAAGGCCGTTAAATCCATATTACTCAATAAATCATTAAAACGCGTAATTATTAATCAAGAAAATCTCTCTGAATTTTCAGGCATTCAACGCTTTGATTATGGCAAAGCAGATGATCAAAACCGTATAGGTCTGGTTACAGGTCTAGCTTGGACATCGGTAGGCGGCGAATTACTGACGATAGAAACGGCATCGGTTCCAGGTAAAGGGAAATTAACTTATACAGGTTCTCTAGGCGATGTTATGCAAGAGTCGATTCAAGCGGCGATGACCGTTGTTCGTAGTCGTACAGAAAAACTAAGAATCAATGATAGCTTTCATGAAAAAAGAGATATTCATGTTCATGTTCCTGAAGGTGCAACCCCAAAAGATGGACCAAGTGCAGGGGTAGGTATGTGTACAGCTCTTGTTTCTAGTTTAACGGGAAATCCGGTTAAGGCTGATGTGGCAATGACAGGTGAAATTACTTTACGTGGTGAAGTATTAGCAATTGGTGGTTTAAAAGAAAAATTACTCGCGGCGCATCGAGGTGGTATCAAGACCGTTATCATCCCAATTGATAACGCTCGTGATTTGGAAGAAATTCCAGAGAATGTTAAAGCCGAATTAAGCATTCATCCGGTTAAGTGGATAGAGGATGTTTTAAATATTGCCTTAGAACATCCTGTTGATAAATGGCAGGTAGAAGCCAAATAATGGCTTATAAACGACATTTGTTGGTTAAAAAATAGAAAAAAGTGAACTATTTTATAAAAAAAGACAATTTTCGCTTTCCAAACGCTGAAACTATGGTAAGTTAGAACCCTTATATCGCTGGGAACCAATGTATATAAGGGTTCTGGTTAAGATAGTCATTAAAAAGTAATGATATTTTAAAAATGGAATGTTTCATAACTCAATGCTTGATGTTCAAAAGAAACTTGATATAAGTTTTTATTGGACGCTAAAAATAAAAGATAGTGTTGAAAAATAATAATTTAAGGGGAATACACTGTGAATAAATCTCAACTAATCGAAAAAATTTCTGCTGGTGCAGATATATCTAAAGCTGCCGCTGGTCGTGCATTGGATTCATTTATCGATGCTGTAACAGAAGAATTGAAAAGTGGTGAGCAAGTAGCATTAGTTGGATTTGGTACTTTCTCAGTACGTGATCGTGCTGCACGCACTGGTCGTAATCCACAAACAGGCGCTGCTATTGAAATTGCAGCAGCAAAAATACCTGCTTTTAAAGCTGGTAAAGCACTTAAAGATGCTTGTAATGCATAAATAGCGATTTTAATCGTATTTCAAAAGGCCACCGATAAGGTGGTTTTTTTGTTATATAGCGACAATATCTAAAATCACCATAAATTTTGCGTAACTTTCTTTGTTTTTAGTAAGTTTTTGTATTTATCTGCCATTGTTGCTTCAAGCAATGTGTTTCATCTGATAAAATCGCGCACAAAGATAGTTAACTTTTTGAATAATACTTTAATGAAGTATTCAAAGAACTTGACATAAACAATCCGTGTATAAGAGATAAAAATGTTAGAAAATATTAGAGAAAGCTCTCAAGGAATGACCGCAAAGATTATTCTTGGTTTGGTTATATTAACATTTGCTTTAGCAGGTATAGGAAGTTATTCCAATTCCGTAGATACGTCTGTAGCAGAAGTTAATGGCGAAAAAATATCACAAGAGGCATTTAATAAAGCTTATCAGTCACAACGTAATAGAATGGCGCAACAGTTTGGTGAAATGTTTGAAACCTTATCTGCTGATAGCAATTATATGACAAATTTCCGTAATGGTGTGCTTGATAATCTGATCAATGAAAGATTGATCGATCAAAATACATCAAACATGTTGATACGCGTTTCTGATGAGCGTATTAAAAAAACGATCCGTGAAATGCCAGAGTTTCAGGTAGAAGGCGTTTTTGATAATAATCGTTATTTGGCGATCATCAATCAATCAGGTTTTTATCAATCTTCGGATTTTCGAGATTACCTACGTGTTGAAATGACTCGTCGTCAATTAACACAGGCATTAGTAGCTTCTGAGTTCAATCTTCCTTATCAAGAAACTATGCTTACGGCATTACAAAATCAAAAGCGAGATATTCGTTTTGCGACAATTGTAGCTGAGCAGTTTAAAGCTGACATTACTGTTACTGATGAAGAAATTAGTCAATATTATCAAGAGAATCAAATTCGTTTTCAAAACCAAGAAAAAGTAAAAGTTGATTATATTGCTTTAGATGTAAATGAAATAGCTAAGACTATTGACGTCACAGACTCAGATGTTGAAAGATATTATCAAGAAAACATAGCGAATTTCCGTCAAGAAGAACAACGTCGTGTTGCTCATATCCTTATCGAATTTGGTGATGATGAAGTTGCCGCAAAAGAACAAGCTAGTGGACTATTAACTCGTGTCACCGCAGGAGAAGATTTTTCAGCATTAGCGAAAGAGTTTTCAGCCGATACTTTCAGTGGTGAAAATGGTGGTGATCTAGACTGGATAGAACGAGGTGTAATGGACCCAGCGTTTGATGATAGTGCATTTTTACTTACCGAAATAGGTGGTTTTAGTGAGTTGGTCAAAACAGATTTTGGTTACCACATCATCCAATTAACTGACTTAAAAGCTGAGAAAACTAAGGCGCTAGCTGAAGTCAAAGAAGAAATTTTTGAAAAAGTGAGTAATCAAAAAGCTCAAGATAAGTTTTTTGAACTTCAACAAGAAATGGCTCGTTTAAGTTTTGAAGTCCCTGATAGTTTAGATGACGCTGCAGAAGCTGTTAATGCTACAGTGACAACTTCGCAATGGCTGTCAAGAACAAATAATCAGGCTCCATTTTCTGATGCTAAAGCTATAGAAACCGCATTTTCTGATTTGGTTTTATCAGAAGAGCTAAATTCAGACCTTATTGAAGTGAATGACTCTCTAGCGATAGTGATGAGATTAAATGAATACCAAGCAGCCGTAGTTAAGCCATTGACAGAAGTTTCAGAGCAAATTAAGCAAACATTAATTGCAAAGGGAGCTACTGATAAAGCACAGTCGGTTGCAGCTGAATTACTAGCTGAATTTAAAGCGGGTACAGATATTTCGGCCAAACTAACAGAAATAAACTCCACATTTGAAAGTAAAACAGACCTGGTTCGTCTTACTAGCGATGTAGATTCAAATATTAGTAAAAGCGCTTTTTCATTGCCACACCCAAGTGAAGATGAAGTTTCTGCTAGTACGGTCACATTAACAAATGGCGACCTTAGTATCTTAGAAGTACAAGCGGTTAAAGCCGGGGATATTGTTGCTAATTCAAGCCTATCAAATCAACAGACATCACAATTGGCACAATCTGCTTATCAGAATTATATTGAATCACTAAAAGTAGATGCTAAGATTGTCCGTTATGCGGTAAGTGCACCAGCATCTCAATATTAGTTATGCAGATTAAAGTCTCGTTTTAATACGCTGACGATTTTATTGAAACCAGTTACTCGTTAACTGGTTTTTTTATATGCGAATTTTAAAAGTGAGAAAAGTGAGAAAAATAATTTTTTGATTTATGGTAGAACTGAAAGAGTACAGGTATTTTCATATTAAAGTCTTTGATTAAAGTCTCGCTGTTTCAATCTTTGATAATTAGTATTGAAATAGATTTTCTCGTTAACTGGTTTTTTTATATGCGAATTTTGAAAATGAGAAAAATGATTTTTTGATTTATGGTACAACTGAAAGTGTACAGATCTTTTCATATTAAATTCTTAGATTAAAGTCTCGCTGTTTCAATCATTGATAATTAGTATTGAAATAAATTTACTCGTTAACTGTTTTTTTATATGGGTATTTAATAAGAGAAAAAGTCATTGCTATTACCTATTTTTGTATTTGTAGCAATAGCTCGAGATTAACTCTTTGCTTAATTCTTGACTCTAATACATCGACTATTTTCAGTTAACGCGGTGAAATTTTATACTTGAAATTATGGCAGGCATGTAAGTTGTCGATGTTATTTATGGTACAGTTGAAAGTGCTGACTCATGATCAATTTTTTTGTATATTTATGTTTAGGTTTATTAAGTACTTCTGCTGTAGATCCCATCTCGATGACTCTTCCTTCACATAACACCATAATATCGTCACTAAAATGCCTGACGATACCTAAATTATGAGAAATAAGTATAAAGGCGAGTCCCATTTGTTGCTGTATATCAAGTAACAAATTAATCATTTGTGAACGAAGTGAAGGATCGAGTGAGGCAAGTGCTTCATCGAGAATAATAACTTGAGGTTTAAGAATGATGGCTCTAGCCAATGAAATACGTTGTTTTTGTCCACCAGAGAACATATGAGGGTAGAAGTTCATATGGTCGGCAAGTAGGCCTACTTTCTGTAATGTTTCTCTTATTAACACGGCTCTTGCTGCTTCATCAAGTTGGGTATTTAGTGCTAATGGCTCGTCAAGTAGTTGTTGTATAGTGAGACTTGGGTTTAATGTTGTACCTGAGTCTTGAAATATCATACGAATGTGTTGGCAACGTTGTTTAAAGTTTCCCGGTTGCAATGTTTGTCCATTTAATTTAATTGTGCCGCTATTAGGTTGTTCAGCACCAACTAATAATTTGGCGAGTGTTGATTTACCTGAACCAGTTTCACCGACTATAGCGAGTGTTTTGTATGCTTGTATATCAAAAGATAAAGGTTCGAGGGCCGTAAATGTCTTTCGGTTAAAAAGGTAACCATTTAGTTTATAAAACTTATGCAGATTATTTACCTGTAACAAAGCAGACATGCTAATAGGTCCCTTTTAATGAAAAATGGCAACTGACTTGATGACCATGATAATTTTTTACTTTAGGAGCATTTACACATTGTTGTTGTGCTTGCGGGCATCGTGGACCTAAACGACAACCAATAGGTAAATGTTGTAATATTGGAATACTACCTGGTAGTGTAGGAAGTCGTGATTTTGCAGGTAATTGCAAATTTGCTTTAGGGCTACTATCAACAAGTGCTCTAGTATAAGGGTGGTAAGGTTTGTCGAATATTTGCGCCGTTGTACCTGCTTCCACAAATTGCCCGCTATACATTACTGTGAGGGTATCAGTCCAATGGGTTACGTTTTCAAAGTCATGGCTAATTAATAAAATAGACATGTTTTTTAATTGATTCAAGCTTGCCAGTAATCGAAATATTTGTCCTTTATTGGTTGTTTCCATTGCAGCAGTAGGTTCATCAGCAATGAGTAAAACAGGACGTCTTGCCAATGCCATTGCTATCATGACACGTTGGCATAATGCTTCTGTTAATTGATGAGGATAACTTTTAGTACAAAGTTCATGATTTTTAATGCCGACTTTATGAAGTAACTTGGCTGCTGCAAGCTTTCGCTGTTGTTTCTTCTGCCAAAAATAACCACTTAATTGTTCACTATCAACTGCTTCTTCTAATTGCTCGCCAATCGTTGTTGTTGGGTCTAAACAAGACATAGGTTCCTGAAAAATCATAGCAATGTCTTTTGATATCACTTTTTTCCTTTCTTCAATAGACAGGCGCATAAGGTCATTACCACGCCAGTGAAACCTATCAGCATCAACTTTCCAACGATCGTCCAAAACCCCTACAATGGCTTGCGCTAATAATGATTTTCCGGATCCTGACTCGCCAACAAGACCTCTAACTTCTCCCTCTTTCATCGATAAGCTTACGCGATCAACCGCCAGAATTGGCTTGTTATTGGAGAGCAGTTCAATGGATAAATTTCTAATATCTAGTAAATTCATTATTTATCCTTGCGTAATTTAAGAGCGTGACGCATACCTTCTCCAACTAAGTTAGTGGCAACAACTGAAAATAATATTGCTAAGCCAGGTAAGTAGACAGTCCATGGTGCAATATAAAACAAATCAATACCATCTGATAACATAGCTCCCCATTCTGGCATAGGGATTGGAGCGCCAAGCCCTAAGAAACCCAGCGCGGCGATATCTAGAATAGCGGCCGATTGAGCTAACGTGGCTTGACTAATTATTTTTTCAACAATGTTAGGAAATATTGAATAGCGAAGAATTCGTAAAGAACTTGCACCATCCAATCGTGAAGCCAGTACGTAGTCTTTAGTAAACTCTTGCTTTACTTCATTTCTGGTAACATGAATGAATTGAGGAATAAGTACAATAACAATTGCCCATACGGTGTTACTAAGTCCAGGTCCCAATATTGCAACGATGACGATTGCTAATAAAAGTGAAGGAATAGATAAAACAACATCAAGAAAATGATTAAGAAAACTAGATTTTATGCCGGAAGTTAATGCGGATAATGAGCCTATCACTACGCCAATAACCGATGAAATTATAACAACAATAAAACTTAAACCGAAAGTAAAGGATGCGCCATGCATGAGTCTTGATAACATATCCCTACCCAATTTATCTGTACCTAATAAAAAACTAACATTCCCATCATTATTCCATGCCGGAGGCAGTAGTAAATTATTTAAATGGTTCTGTGTTGATGGATATGGCGTTAAAATTGGTGCAAAAATAGCGAGCATGGTTAAAAAGAATACACAACCAAAACCCAGCATAATGATTGGTTTTTGACGAAAATTAAACCATAACTGCATTAAGGGAGATGGAAATTCTTCTTCTTGATATATTTTTTCACGTGCCATGTTTTCTCTCCCGAGCGAGTGGATTTAGGGCAGCATAAATAAAATCAGTTAAAATATGTATAAGAAAAATAAAAGAAGATAAAGCAAGTAAACCACCCTGAATCGCTGTGTAATCTCGATGGAAAATACTTTCTATTAACCATCGACCAATCCCAGGCCAACTAAAAATAACTTCGGTAACCATGGCAATGGTCACTAAGTTTGCAAACTGCAAACCAACATCTCTTATGACTTTTACTAAGGCGTTGCGTATAGCATGTCGATAAATGATTTTTTGTAAGGTTAATCCTTTCGCTCTTGCCGCTCGAATGTAACTTGTTTCTAATACTTCTAACATCGCTGAACGGGCCAAACGTATAAACAGTGTGGCAGGAGCTAGTGCAATAACACAAGCAGGCATAATTATATGTGTACTAGCATTTTGAAAAGCTTGCCATTTATATTGACTATCACTTAATAATATATCTATAAACTGAAAACCGGTGACATGATTAATTTCGTATAACAAACTAATTTGTCCTGCTGAGGGTAACCAACCGAGTTGTATAGAAAAAATGAGTATGGCTAATAAACCAAGCCAGAAAACGGGGATAGAATAACCTAACATAGCAACAGTTAATATAATATTATCTGATACTTTTCTATGTCTAATTGCTGCAATAAATCCGATTGGAATACCGGTGATCATCGCAAGTAATAATGCGACTAAACTTAGCTCAACGCTTGCAGGGAGTAAGTTTACAATTTCAGAGCTGACAGGTAATTGGCTAGCCATCGATAGACCTAGATCACCTGAAAATATGTGAGAAAGATAAGCTAAATATTGACTAAATATATTGTCATTTTGTTGATATTGCTCGGCAATTAAGGTGAGTTGCTCTGTTGTCGCATTTACCTGTCCCGATATGTTAATTATAGGATTTCCAGGGAAGAGAAAGCTGAGGCTAAATGACAAAATAGTAAGTAACAACATGGTAAAAATGAAGAGATTAAGTCTTCTAAGTGTAAATATTAGCATCTTAGTTTTTGCTCACTCCAACAAAGTTAATACCACCAAAAGAATTTAGTATTTTGCCGGTAACTTTCTTGGATCTTGCTTGAAAACGTTTTGAATGGGCAATGGGAACAACAGGCACGTCGTCGGCAATAATGGCCAAAGCCTTTTCATAATATTGTTTACGCAAATTTATATTGGTGGTTTGTAACGCACTTTGTAAGAGGTCGTCAAAGTTTTGATTACACCAAAAAGTTCGATTGCTTCCAGCTTCAGCAGAAGCACAACTCAACAAGGGAGTAAAAAAATTATCGGGATCGGGATGATCCGCTGACCAGCCAAGTAATACTGATTGATGTTCGCCTAATGCTAATCGTTTTAAAAAGGCTGACCATTCAAAACTACTAATAATCTCAACATTAATGTTAATTTCTGCCAAATCAGCCTGTATTAGTTTTGCCATAGTTAACGCATCAGGGTTATAAGCACGAGGCTCTTGCATTGCCCATATATTTATCGTTAGCCCTTCAGGATATCCTGCTAAAGCCAACAGCTCTTTTGCTTTTGATACAGAATATAACTGTTTTTGTTCACTTTCATTATAAGCCCATGAGGCTTTGGGAATGATAGTATCGGCTATATCCGCTTTGCCAAAATAGATGGTATCAATGATCGATTTTTTATTAATCGCAAGGGCTACAGCTTGGCGAACGAGTTTATTATTAAAAGGAGGTTTTGTGGTATTAAAACCTAAATAACCGATATTAAATGATGTCACAGCATCAAGAGTTAAGTCCGGACGCTCCACAATTTTTTGATGAGCGATTGGGTAGGCGGTAATATCACATTCTCCCGCGAGTAATTTTGTCAAACGACCTGTATTGCTTGGTGTTATATCAAAGACTAATTGTTCTATCGTTTTATTTTTTTGCCAATAATCTTGATGAGCAATATAACGAATAAAAGAACCTGCCCGATATTCTTTTAGTTTAAATGGCCCTGTACCGATAGGTAAAATATCAATTTGTTGATGCATTCCAAGTTTTGATAGTTGCTCGGCATATTCGGCAGATAATATAACGGAAAAATCAGCGGCTAAGTTAGCCAAAATTGAGCTGTCAGAATGTTTTAATGTAAAACGGATAGTGTAGTCATTAATTTTTTCCAAATGTTCCACGAGAGTGCTAAATTTAACACTTTGAAAAAATGGATATTTTCCTCCCGAAACACTATGAAATTCATGGTTTGGGTCTAAGATACGGTTAAAGCTAAATAAGACGTCATCAGCGTTTAGTTTTCGGGTAGGGGTGAAATATTTAGTGCTATGAAACGAAACGTCTTTACGTAAATAAAAGGTCAGCTTTTTGCCGTCTCTGGTAACATGCCAAGATTTTGCAATGGATGGTGCAATATCATTATCTTCTGATTGAAAAGAAATTAATCGATTGTAAAGCTGATTTGAGGTTGCATCAATGGTAACACCAGAAGTGACTGTTTGTGGGTTAAAACTCTCGGGGGAGCCTTCACTACAATAAATAATGCTTTTTTGCGTGAGTAATCCTGTATCACCATTTGTGTCACAACCCACAAAAGTCAATAATGCTGTTAATATAAAAGTGCTTTGTTTAAGAGAACCTTGCCACATCAGCACATTAATCCTCATCACCGGCATTACTATCTAATAAATTATATTTCTTTAAGTAGCCCCTTAATTGGTGATAAGTTAGTTCTAAGGCTTCTGCCGTTTTTTTCTGGTTATATTGGCAATTAGCTAAGGCAGATTGAATAAGTTCAACCTCATATGTCTGTGATAAATTCTTTAGCGACAGTGGAAAATCAAGTGACGTTTTTAGAGGTGAAAAATTTTCCTTTATAACGACATTTGAATCATTTGTACTTGTTGTTTCACTACCTTTTTCTGTTCTTACTTGTACAGTATCGGCACTACGGTCGTGAGTTTTAATTCTACCGGTTGGCCGATAAGGGGAATCAAAGGGATCAATAATCAGCTCATGAACAGGTAAATGGGGATTGTTACAGCGATAGACACTACGCTCTACAACATTCTTAAGTTCACGAATATTACCCGGCCAGTGATATTCTAACATGCTACGTTTTGCTTTCTCAGTAAAACCACTAAATAGCTCAAACTCAAGTTCTCTTGCCATATTCATTGCAAATTGTTGAGCCAATATTAAAATATCCTCTAACCTTTCTCTTAATGGTGGCAAAGTAATAACATCAAAGGCTAACCGGTCAAGTAAATCAGCTCTAAATTCACCTGACTCAGCTAGCGACGGTAAGTCTTCATTTGTCGCCGCGACAATACGTGTATTTGTTGTGATTGTGCGAGAACCACCCACACGCTCAAATTCACCATATTCAACAACACGTAATAATTTTTCTTGAATAAGGCCTGAGGTATTGGCAATTTCATCTAAAAAAAGAGTACCTTTATCAGCTCGTTCAAATCGGCCTTCATGGCGTTTAGTTGCACCTGTAAACGCGCCGCTGTCATAGCCAAATAGCTCAGTTTCAAGCAAGTTTTCATTTAACGCTGCGCAATTTAATTTTAAGTAACTTTGATCCCAACGTTTTGATAAGTAATGTAAGCGTGCCGCAACTAATTCTTTACCGGTACCGCGCTCACCAATAATAAGCACTGGTTTGCTTAACGGAGCAATTTGAGATATTTGCTCTAAGACTTCTAAAAAATTGTTAGATTGGCCAATAAGATTATCTTGTTGGTTAAATTGCGCCATTTACAGACCTAATAATTGGTTTATTTCACTAACAAATAGTGTATTTTATTAACGCTCTGCTGAAAAGTTTTTTTTGAATTAATAATATAATCAATTAAAACAGATAGTTATTGTGTTTTTAAATCTTGGCTTAGAACATGAATAAGGTTAAAGCAGTAATTAAAAGATAAATAATTGAATGAGGAAGTAATTATGGGTGTTTTTTCAAGGTTTACAGATATTATAAATTCGAATATTAATAGTCTGCTAGATAAAGCAGAAGATCCTGCAAAAATGGTCCGGTTGATCATTCAAGAGATGGAAGATACGTTAGTTGAAGTACGTTCATCATCAGCAAAAACATTAGCAGATAAAAAGGAGTTAGCACGCCAAGCTGGCCGTTTTGAAAAAGACGCACAACAATGGCAAGAAAAAGCTGAATTGGCGTTAAGCAAAGGTCGTGAAGATTTAGCACGAGCAGCGTTAATGGAAAAGAAAAAATGTAGTGAGAGCGCAACATCTCTTGTTGATGAGCTTAGTCATGTTGATGAGCATGTTTCAAAACTACAAAGTGAAATATCTCAATTACAAGATAAACTCGCCGATGCAAAAGCTCGTCAAAAAGCGATTATAATGCGTGAGAAAACAGCAACATCTCGGTTAAAAGTAAAAAAGAATATCGATAATGACCGAGTAAATGATGCATTAAGTCGATTTGATCGCTATGAACGTAAAATAGATGATATCGAGGCGCAAGTTGAGTCGTATGATATGGGAAGTAAATCTCTCGCCGATGAAATTGCAGACCTTGAGTCTGACGAGACAGTTGATGATGAATTAGCACAATTAAAGGCTAAAATAAAATCAAGTAAAAAAGAAGATAAAGTAAAATAAAGTAGTCACCATCAATAAATATTACTTATAGTAAATATAGGTAAGGAGAAATAACGTGAACGAGATTCTTGTAGCCCCAGTCATTATATTTATGATAGTTGTTGCGCCAATATGGTTGATTTTACATTACCGTAGTAAGCGTCAAATTAGTCAAGGGTTCAGTGAAGAAGAGTATATTCAGTTATCCGATTTATCTGAGCTAGCGGATAAAATGGCGGATAGAATTAAAACGTTAGAAGCCATTCTTGATGCTGAAACGCCTGATTGGAGAAACAAATTATGAGTAAAAAATGCCGAGGAGAGTTATATCGCGATCCTAGCAACGGCAAAATAGCTGGGGTTTGTGCGGGGCTAGCTGATTATTTTGGCTGGGAAGCTTGGTTAGTACGTATATTAGTTGTATCGGGTGTTTTATTGGGCATGGGTTGGTTTATTGTTATCTATATTGCCGGTTGGTTTATTCTAGATAAAAAACATGGTGTAACTAATAAAACGGTTAAAAAAGCCAAGCGTTACTTTAACAAAGCGCCAGAGTCAGTGAATGATGATTTTGCTGGCGAGTCAATTAAAGTTAAATCTAGAATTTGGCAGTCTGGTGAGCCACCTAAGCAGGCATTTCATGATATTAGACGTAAATTTAAGAACTTGGAACGCGAGTTAATAAAAATGGAAAGATATGTGACTTCTCCAGAATTTACAGTGTCTCGAGAAATTAATAAGCTTTAAAATAGTATCCGCTTGACTTGAACTCCCAACCTTGAGTTGAGCGGATGTATTTTATTATTAACGCTTTTGCCTTTTTTGTCATGACAACATTCATCTCTAATACTTTATCTCTATAAAATAGCGTTAAAGACTATTATCTTAACTTATAAATCGTTACCATCTAGTTGAAACTCCCTATTTTACATATGGTTGAAAATAGCAGAACCACTATGGCAATAATCAGTAAAAATAAAATAAATAAGTTAAAACAAAAAACTAACGATCTTTTTAATAGAACAATAGACCAGCATATTACTCTTGCCGTTACGGGGTTGAGTAGAAGTGGAAAAACGGCTTTTATCACGTCGTTGGTTAATCAGTTGCTCAATGAAGGAAATAACGAGCCATTAAATTTTTTTGATGTGAGCCATCAAGACCGTTATATAGCAGCCAAAAGAGTGCCGCAAAAAAATTTACATATTCCCCGTTTTGAATATGAAACGGCACTTGATGCATTTTGCTCTGAGCCTCCTTCATGGCCAGAGCCAACTCATGGTATCAGTCAGTTACGTATTGCTATTCGCTATCAACCTAAAGATTCTTTATTAAAATATGCTACGGATACCGCGACATTATTTTTGGATATAACCGATTATCCAGGGGAGTGGTTGTTAGATTTACCTATGCTAAATCAAACCTATGAAGAATGGTCGATAAGTACAATAAATTTAATGTTGCAAGAGCCTCGACAACAAAAATCACAGGTATTTATTGATAAAATCAATGCAATAGACCCCTTTGAAGTTGTCAATGAGGAACTCTTGGCTGAATTGGCAAAGGAATATACCGAACTATTGCATTATTTTCGTCATGAGTTAGGTATGTCAGTTATTCAACCGGGTCGGTTCATTCTACCGGGAGAGCTGGCTGATGCTCCTATTTTGCAATTTATACCATTTACAGGCTTTGATAGTATAGATGCGAATGCTTATCAAAATGCGGGAGATGATACGTTTATTGGTATGTTAAGAGCACGATATGTAGAATATAAAGAACGTGTAGTAAAGACGTTTTATAAAAAGCACTTTGTTAACTTTGACCGACAAATTGTATTAGCGGACTGCTTAAAACCTCTAAATGCCGGTCCAGCTAGTTTTGCTGACTTGCAATTGGGCATTAATATGATTATGGAGAGTTTCAGCTATGGCCAATCAAGTTTATTTTCTCGCTTATTTTCTCCTAAAATAGACAAAATATTATTTGCTGCAACTAAGGCTGATCATGTGACGCCCGAGCAACATGGTAATTTAGTATCATTATTAAATGAATTAGTTTACCAAACGAAACATGTTTTAAATTATGACACTATTGAAATGAAAACTGTTGCTATTGCTGCTGTTAAAACGACACAAGCAGGTAAAAGTTTACATAAAGGCCAATTACAGCCAGTATTAAAAGGGCGTAGAGCCGCTGATGATAAAACTATAACTGTTTTTCCGGGGTCTGTACCATCAAAGTTACCAGAAGCTGATTTTTGGAAAAACCAAGGCTTCAACTATATTGATTTTTCCCCTCAACAAGCTTGTAGTCGTCATGAGAGTTTACCTCATGTCCGTTTGGATCAGGTCATGCAATTTTTGCTTGGAGATAAAATGCTATGAATGATGTTGATGAAAAGTTTCAGCAGCAAATATTATTTGATGAAGTTGATAGTGGCAGCAAAACGGAGAACGTTCCCGTGACAGATCAACAAATTATTTTTGATAATCAAGACTGGTTGCCAGAGGAGGAAGATGCTCCAATTGTTGAAGACAAGTTAATTGTTAGTAATACAAAGCCTCGTTGGTTATGGCGAATAATACTCTCTTTATTTAGTGTGCTAATTATTGTTGAGACTGTTGAATTTTTCTCTTTGGGTTTTTCACAAAGTCCGTTAATAGCTAGCATCTATGCGATCATTTTATTTTGTTTGAGCCTTGTGGTTGGAACTAAGGCCATGCGAGAGCTCTCAGCATTAAGGCAATTTAAGAAGCAGCAGTATTTACGCACAACGATAGAAGACTTTTTGGTTAATGGCCATACATGTGATATTAAAAATATATGCGAAAAAATAACTAAGCAACTACCTTGCGATCTTAACGAAGAGAATAACAAACAGTGGCATGAAATGGTCAAATCGGAATATAACGATACTGAGCTATTACAGCTCTATTCTCGCCAAGTATTGTCGAAAGTTGATCAAAAGGCCCTAGTTGAAGTCGCCAAGTTTTCAACGGAATCAGTAGTACTTATTGCGCTAAGTCCGCTAGCCATCGTAGATATGCTTTTAATGTTTTGGCGAAATCTGAGAATGATTGATAAAATTGCGGGTTTATATGGATTAAAAATTGGTTATTGGAGCCGAATTAGACTCATAAAACAAGTATTTGTTAATATGGCGTACGCGGGGGCTAGTGAAATTGTTGCCGATATAGGTACCGACCTTATTGGCGCTGATTTACTCGGTAAGCTTTCTAGTCGTATGGCACAAGGTTTTGGCGCAGGGATGTTAACAGCTCGATTAGGCATCAAAACAATAAAACTATGTCGACCCATCCCTTTTTACGAAGATGAGCCAAAACTTAGCAGTGTTCGTAAGAAAATTGTTTCACAATTAAAAATCCTACTTAAAAAATAGTTTTTATGTGCTCAATTATGATGTTTTGTGGTTAATTTACCTCTCTTAGCCACAAAGCACAGCAAACTCACTATCCTCGTAACATCTCCTATTTAAAAAATTAACCTTCGTTCTTTGAAGTCTTAGCTATTTATATTTTATTAACCTGTCGTTTATATCTAGATTTATCTTTAATTTGTGTAAATAATTGTCTATAAATATAACTGTAATGATAAGTTGTTTGTTGAAACTGCAACTATTTAGTTGTAGTCTTAATGCAATTATATAAATTACATTAATCACTCTCAATTAATTAGCATCGGTTAACCCTAAATAATTAGCTGCTAGTAGCATCTTATTTACAAATAGTGGCTAAGGTTGGGAGAAGGATATTTATGACGTTTTCCTCAAATTCAGATATAGCTTCAGACTCAGAGAAGCAAACTCAGACTCGAACTTGGCAAAGCCCCAATAATAACGTAGAACAAGAGTTTGATTGGCAAAAAATCAGTTATTTACTTTTGTTATCTCGTGCTATGGATGATGTTGAAGAAAAAGAACTGGTTCCCGCGAAACTTGTTTTTAATCAGTTCTCTGCTCGTGGCCATGATTTTGCACAAATATTACTAGGAACACAATTAACGCATGCTCACGATGCCGCTACGGGCTATTATCGTTCACGTCCTTTTGTATTGTCTTTAGGTTTAGATATTGAAGATGCTGTTGCGGCACCGATGGCAAAGTCAGGTGGTTATAGCAATGGACGCGATATCGGAGTCGTTTGTAATTACCCTAATGTTGAACGAAATGGTGCGATGTTATTCCCAATGTGTGGCGGTGTTGGCGCACAATATTCACCTATAGCTGGTTGGGCACAATCAATTGTTTATCATCGTGACCAATTACAAGATGAAAGTTATCAAGGAGCATTAGGCGTATCCATGGGCGGTGATTCATCAATGTCTACCAGTGGTTTTTGGGCTTCTTTAAATATTTCGACGACTAACAACTTACCACACTTATTTTATATTGAAGATAATGGTTACGGTATTTCGGTGCCACAAACAGTACAAACTCCTGGTGGTGACCAAGTAGCTAACTTAGCTGCATATAAAAACTTAAAAATTGTTGATGGTGATGGTACCGATCCAATTGAAACACCAAAATTGATTAAAGAAGCTATTGCGCATATTCGTTCGGGTAAAGGTGCATGTTTATTGCGTTTAAAAGTACCACGATTATGTGGGCATACTTTTCAAGATACACAAACATATAAACCAGAAGCTATGGTTATTGATGAACAAGCGCGTGATCCGCTACCAAAATTAAAAGCGTACTTGGAAAAAGAAAATATTTTGTCTGATCAGCAGTGGCAGGAATTAGAAACTAAAGCTTATGCTGATGTGCGTGCAGCTGTTGAGAAAGCAAAGTTGCGACCAGAGCCAAATGTTGATGAATTAACTCGTTATGTGTATGCCGAGAAAGACCAAACAGGAAAACCTGAAGTGCAACTTCGTGGTGGTTTACATGCTAATCATCATCAATTCCCAGCGGTGTCACAAGAATCCAAGCCAGAAGGTCAGCGATTAAACCTCCAAACGGCCATTAGAAAAGTTTTGGATCATGAATTGGAAACTAACCCTAAAGTCTTGGTCTTTGGTGAAGACGTAGGTCCTAAAGGGGGAGTGCATGGAGCCACGCTAGGACTAAATGAAAAGTTTGGCGATCATCGTGTCTTTGATACTAGTTTATCAGAAGAAGGAATTATCGGTCGCGCTGTAGGCATGGCACTTTCGGGTTTAATGCCTGTCCCTGAGATCCAATTTAGAAAATATGCTGAGCCTGCCGCAGAACAAATCGTAGATACAGGTATTATGAGGTGGCGTACTCATAATCAGTTTGCAGCACCAATGGTTATTCGTATTCCTGGTGGTTTTGCGGGGCGTGGTGATCCGTGGCATTCCATGTGTGATGAGGTTGAATGGGCACATAAAACTGGCTGGCAAATAGCGATGCCATCAAATGCAGAAGATGCTGCTGGGTTATTACGATATGCATTGCGTGATAACAACCCAACGATATTTTTTGAACATCGCTTCTTGCTAGATAATCGTTGGGCTCGTCGCCCATATCCTGGGGATGATTTTATTATCCCATTTGGTAAAGCTAATACTTTACTTGCAGGGGATAAACTTACAGTGGTTACATGGGGAGCTATGGTAGAAAGGTGTGAACAAGCAGCAAAAGAACTTGATAATAGTATTGAACTCATTGATTTACGTACCATTCAGCCATGGGATAAAGATGCGGTTCTAGCATCAGTCAAACGCACTGGCCGTTGTATGATAGTTCATGAAGATAACCTTACCGCAGGGTTTGGTGCTGAGATCAGCGCTGTTCTTGCCAAAGAAGCCTTTTTTGATTTAGATGCACCTATTGAGCGTTTAACTATGCCTGATATTCCTAACCCTCATAATATTCATTTGCTAAACGCTGCTGTACCCACGGTTGAAAGTATTAAAGCGGCAATGATTAATTGCATTGAAATATAAGAAGGAAATTGAAGTGGAACAATCATTCGATATTATTTTACCTGCTGCCCAGTTAGAAGGTACTTCTGCACTTTTGGCTAAATGGTTAGTTGCTGTTGGTGACAGGGTTAGTGAAGGTGAACCTATCATTGAACTGGAAACAGACAAAGTGTCGATGGAAATATGTGCACCTAACGCCGGCGTACTTATCCAAATAATAGCCAAAGAAGGTGAAGACATCATAGTTGATAATGTACTTGGTAAAATATCTAACAGTGTAGAACATAAAAGCATTACGACTACTTTAAATAACGATGAAATCTCGACTCAGGTTAAGCACAATGATGATCAAGTTGTTGATATATTGTTACCTGCTGCTCAGCTTGAAGGAACGTCTGCAACATTGGCAAAATGGTTAATTAATATAGGTGATAAAGTTAATGAAGGAGCTCCAATTATTGAACTAGAAACTGATAAAGTTTCTATGGAGATATGCGCACCTATTACCGGTATCTTAATAAAAGTCGTCGCTAATGAAGGTGAAACCATTGTTGTCGACAATGTTTTGGGTCAGATAACAACAAGCCAAGTGAACGCAGAGAAACCTAAACAAACATCTGTTCCTAGTACTTTATTTACAGGAAATACGACTGAACAAAAGCAAACCGTTTCGCAATCTGATAACAACTCAGCCCAACATTTGATCGGTCCAGCTGTAAGAAGACTCGTAAAAGAGCATGATCTCAAGCTTGATGTCATTGTGGGGACTGGCCGTCGTGGCCGAATAACAAGAAATGATGTTTTGGCCTATTTAGCGAATTCAATTGGCGAAGTTTCTCTTAATGAAGCAGCAGCTTTGACAAACAAAGCTTCAAACAAAACCGCTTCAGCAACTATGCCATATGCGATAAACCAACCTCAAGCAAGAGCTTTACAAGGCACTATGGTGCCACATACCAATATGAGAAAGGCCATTGCTAATCATATGGTCAGTAGCTTGTTGGAAACATCTCCTCATGTGACCAGTATTTTTGAGATGGATATGTCCAATATTATTGAACATCGTAAGTGGCATAAAAAAGAATTTGCTCAGCATGGCGCAAAGCTAACTTTCACAGCTTATTTTCTAGCAGCAATAGTACAGGCCGCTCAGGCTGTACCACAAGTGAATGCGCGCTTTCATGAAAACGCGCTAGAGCTATTTTCTGATATTAATATTGGTGTTGGTACTGCGTTAGGTGATGCCGGTCTTGTAGTGCCAGTAGTGCAACAAGTACAGTCAATGAGCTTGTTTGATATTGCCAATGCATTAACAGCACAAACAGAGAAAGCACGTAGCGGAAAGTTAACACCAATCGATATGAAATATGGTACTTTTACTATTTCAAATCATGGTGTTAGTGGTAGTCTGATTGCCACTCCTATTATCATTAATCAGCCACAAGTGGCTATTTTGGGGGTAGGTAAACTTGAAAAACGTGTTGTTGTTGAAGATGTTGCTGGCGTGGAGACTATGGTGATTAGACCAAAATGTTATGTCTCTTTAAGTATCGATCACCGTGCCCTCGATGCGCATCAAACGAACTTGTTTTTAGCCAAGTTTGTTGAAGTTATTGAAGTATGGGGCGAATAAATTCAATTAACTTTTAATCAAATAGCACCTCCTTAAACCCAATAGTCAAAATTCAATGTATTGGGTTTATTTTTACTATCTGTCAATTATAAATATCCTCAAATAACGAAATCATTTACTATTGTTACCTATCCATCGAGATGTTAAATCGTCATTAGAAGAGTACCTTACGTTGAACATTGAAACATACGATAAATTTATTAGTACTAGAATCAAAGAAATCAAATTAAGTGGTACTTCGTTAATTGTTACTGTTTTTGGAGATTTAATTACCCAACATGGAAATTGGATTTGGCTGGGCAGTTTAATTGAAGCGCTAGAGCCATTAGGGATCAATGAACGTTTAGTGAGAACGTCAGTCTATCGTTTGGTGCAAAATGATTGGTTAATACGTAAAAAGATAAAGAAGAACAGTTATTATTCCTTTAGTGAAGAAGCAAAACGTCATTATGACAGGGCCGCCTTAAGAATATACACCGCAGAACAAGCTGAGTGGGATGGCGCTTGGTTATTAGTTATGCCTGTATTTGTAGAGGAGATAAAAAAAGAGCAATTATATAAAGAATTAACATGGCTAGGTTTTAGCCCTTTAAGTACCGGTGTTTGGGCACACCCTTCAATAGCCAAAGATTCTTTAGAAGAACTGCTAGCTCAGCATGATTTGGCAGACCAAGTCATTATTTTTAATAGTACGACTTATCAAAAAACTTCACAAAGCACGTTAAAGAAATTGGTACAAGAGCGTTGGAATATTGAACAATTATCAAATGATTATCAGTTGATATTAGATGCCTATCGTCCCTTGTTATTAGATGTGATTGAAAAAGAAAAACCGACCCCACAACAAGCCTTTTTATTGAGAACATTATTTATTCATGAGTTTCGAAGAGTATTAATTAAAGACCATGAATTACCCGAGTCAATGTTACCTTACGACTGGCCTGGTTTTGAAACCATGGAGCTGGCGGAAAAGCTCTATGGATTATTAGCTGAGGACTCCATCGAATATGTACAATCTCACCTTAAAAATCCTCAGGGTTATTTACCACGCGTAAATCGTTCTTTTTGGCAAAGATTTAAAAAAGTTTAATCTCTTATTACTTAATATATTGTTGATGCGCTAATACATTATTAGCGCATCAATGCATACCTTCAATACTTTACCTTTATCTTACCTATTCATATCGCTGTGCCTACGTCTTGTTGTTCGTCTACGTAATAGAAGAATCAATTAATTGCCTGAATTCTTGAGTTGAGCCAATTAAGTCGTTGTCTAAAAATTATATTATTTTACAAAGAAGTTATCGTTAGGGCCGCTTTATAGTTTTCTTGTCATATCTGTATTGATAGTTTGTAATTCTCCAAAGCTTATATTTCTATGGCTTTACTATTTTGAGCATGTTGATATGACGTAATGGTCTATTCTTTGAATAACGGAATAACGGAATAACGGAATAACGACTAAATATTGTTTATAAATAATAGCATCACAGCATAAATCTACAGTTAGTGTTACTTTATTTTAATTTATTTTATAAAAGTGTATCGTATTTATTGATTAGTGCTTTAGTAAACTGCTAAAGTATCAAAATAGTCACAAATCAAATTTCTATGTTTAGCTGACTTCATGCTTAGCTAATATATAGGATGCAAGGAACAATCAAGATAATGAAAATTCAAAGTTATGTTAATGGTCAATGGTGCTCTGGCGACGGAAGAACTCAGCAATTATTAAATGCAATTGATGACAGTGTTGTTGGTGAAATATCTTCTTTAACAACAGGATTCGACGCTTTACTTGATTATGGTCGTACTATGGCAGGTCCTGCACTTCGTAAACTGACTATCCATCAACGTGCAGAAATGATCAAAGCATTAGCGAAATATCTACTTGATCGCAAAGATGATTTTTATCGTATTTCCTATTTAACGGGGGCCACAAAAGCTGACTCTTGGGTTGATATCGAAGGGGGAATTGGCACTATGTTTAGTTACTCTGGCATTGCTCGTAGAGAATTAAACAATGATACCTTTATCGTTGAAGGTCCTGTAGAGCCATTATCTAAACATGGTACTTTTGTAGGTCGCCATATATTAACTTCTAAAGAAGGGGTTTCGGTTCATATCAATGCTTTTAACTTTCCTATTTGGGGGATGTTAGAAAAGATAACACCAAGCTTAATTGCTGGTGTTCCCGTGGTAGTTAAACCTGGTAGTGTCACTTGTTACCTCACCGAAGCTGTAGTTAAAGCTATGGTTGAGTCAAAAATATTTCCTGAAGGCTCTATACAATTAATCTGCGGAAGTGTTGGTGATTTACTTGATCATTTAACTGAGCAGGATGTGGTGACGTTTACGGGATCAGCATCAACAGGGCAAATGTTAAAAGCACATAAAAACATTATTGCTAAGTCGATACCTTTTACCATGGAAGCCGATTCTCTAAACTGCTGTATTCTGGCACCTGATGTTAAAGTTGAAGACCCTGAATTTGATTTATATATCAAAGAAATTGTTCGTGAAATGACAACAAAAGCGGGTCAAAAGTGTACGGCTATTCGTCGAATTTTTGCCCCTGAGAATATGACTGAAGCGGTTGGTGAAGCATTAAAAGCAAGATTACTTAAAACGACATTAGGTAATCCAAGCTTAGAAGGTGTACGCATGGGTGCTTTGGTTGGTAAATCACAGCGTGATGACGTGTTATCGGTTGTTGAACAGCTTAGCCAAGGTAACGATATTTTATTAACAGGAATGGAAAACTATAAAAGTATTGGTATTGAAGAGGGGAAGGGGGCATTTATGGCACCTACTTTGATTCATTGCGCAGATCCTCTTAACAACAATACGGTTCACGATATTGAAGCCTTTGGTCCGGTCAGTACGTTAATGCCATACACTGATATCGAACAAGCTTTAGTTTTAGCTAAACTTGGTAAAGGGAGTTTAGCTGGCTCAGTCTTTACTTATAATAAAGACCATGCACGCGATTTAATTTTGGGTGCCGCGTCGCATCATGGCCGTATGCTGGTTATTGATCGAGACTGTGCGCGTGAATCAACAGGTCATGGTTCACCGCTGGCTAATTTAGTTCATGGTGGTCCAGGCCGTGCTGGTGGTGGTGAAGAGCTAGGTGGTGTGCGTGCTATTAAGCATTATATGCAGCGTACAGCTATTCAAGGTTCTCCTTCTTCATTAATGGCCGTTACCAATGAATATGTTAAAGGCGCAACAACCACTGAAGATAGAATTCACCCCTTTAGAAAATACTTTGAAGAACTAGCAATTGGCGAGTCGTTAATAACCCATCGACGTACAGTAACTGAAGCCGATATCGTTAATTTTGGTTGTCTATCAGGTGATCATTTTTATGCTCACTTTGATGAAATCTCAGCAAAAGACTCGTTTTTTGGTCAACGTGTTGCTCACGGCTACTTTGTTATTTCAGCAGCGGCAGGTTTATTTGTTGACCCAGGTCAAGGGCCTGTAATCGCCAATTACGGTATTGATAATCTACGTTTTGTTGAACCTGTTGCCATTGGTGATACGATACAAGTGAAGTTAACAGCTAAGCGAAAAATTAAAAAATCCAAACGTCCTGATGATAAATACCATACCGGTGTTGTTGTTTGGGATATTGAAGTGACAAATCAGCGTGATGAAGCGGTAGCCATTTACGATATATTAACTCTAGTTGAGCGCCAAGAGTCAGATTAATATTTATTTACCCGTTCCACTTCAAGGTGCAGGTTTCAGCAAATCGAGAAAGGGTTAGCTACAAGGCATTGATTGAAGAGAATAGTTATTCTATTGTCGAAATCGATAACGCAGGAGATGACCCTTTCTCGACTTGCCCGCAGGGAGCTAAGCTAGAAAGTCAGTCCAGCGTTGCTATACTTGATAAGGGAGTAACCATTACCTTCATATCGCGCCTTGATCTGAATTCCTAGCTTAGCTCTGAAATTGCATCTTGAAGTGGAGCGGGTATATTAGTTTCCAGCTTACTGATAAAAATTATCAGTAAGCTTTAATTTAGATAGTTAAGTTGACTCGCAATAGAATAATTAATTTTTGGTTTGATGTTTAGATTGAACAAATCGGGGACGGTCAGTTTGTACTTTTGTAAGGGGACTTACTTCTCGTAGGCTATCTTTACAGCGTTTAGCTAAATTTATGTATTCTTGTGTGCCAGATTTTTTCCAGTTAACTTCTTGTTCGCTTAAACTGCGTAAGATTTTAGCAGGCGCACCAACAAGCATAGAGCGAGGCTCACAGGAAAACTGGGCTTTTACAAAAGCAGAGGCTGCGACAATAGACTCTGCGCCAATTGTAGCATCGTCCATGACAACAGCGTTCATGCCAATAAGTGCATTTTCGCCAATTAAACAACCATGTAAAATAGCGCCATGGCCAATATGGCTGTAGGGTTCAAGATAACAGTCTTTATTCGGAAAACTGTGTAGTACACAGCAGTCTTGAACGTTAGAATTGGCACTAACATGTATGCGACCAAAATCACCACGTAAAACAGCATTAGGTCCAATATAACAATGAGCTTCGATGATAACGTCGCCAATGATTTCAGCACTAGGGTGAATAAAACTGCTTGGGTCAATGACAGGTATAAAATCATCAATAGCGTAAATTGGCATAATGTAATTCCTAAGTTTAATGTACATAACAAATAGAGTAGAGATCATAAACCATGTTTGAAACGATACAAGTAGAAAATAATAATGGCGTTGCTGTTATCACATTAAATCGCCCTGATAAACTAAATAGTTTTAATACACAAATGCACTGCGAAATGCAGCAAGCTTTAGATAATGTTGTCGCTGATGATGCAGTTAAAAGTATTTTAATTACTGGAGCTGGTCGAGGTTTTTGTGCAGGACAAGACTTAAGCGATAGGGCGGTTTCCGCTGAATCAGAAAATGAAGTAGCAACAGCACCTGATTTAAGTAGCTCAATCGAAAAATACTACAACCCACTTATTCGCAGAATAACCAATAGCCCTAAGCCCGTTATTTGTGCGGTAAATGGTGTTGCTGCTGGTGCTGGAGCAAGTATTGCTATTGCTTGTGATGTTGTTATTGCTGCGCGTAGTGCTTCCTTTGTTTTAGCTTTTGCTAACATAGGTTTGGTACCTGACTCAGCTTGTACTTGGAACTTAACTCATGCCATTGGCTTAGCCAGAGCAAAAGCTTTTGCCATGTTAGGAGAACGCGTTAAAGCAGAGCAAGCCCTTGAATGGGGCATGATCTGGCAAGTGGCTGATAACGAAAATTTAATGACAGAAGCTATGGTTTTGGCCCAAAGACTAGCCGGCCAGCCGCCATTAGCGATGAAACATACTAAACAATTAATGAATACGGCTTTTGAGCATAGTTTAGACTCACAAGTAGAGCGTGAACGTTTAGCGATGCAATACCTAGGAAAAACAGAAGATTATAAAGAAGGTGTTGCCGCCTTTATGGAAAAACGTAAACCTGTTTACCAAGGCAAGTAATAGCGATTGCTATTATCTTTAAAAATTTTAATGTTTATCGAATCGAAATGACTGTAAAAGGTAATAATTAATGAAACCAGTATATATTTGTGATGCTGTACGTACGCCCATTGGTCGATATGGTGGCTCTTTAGCAACAGTGCGAGCCGATGACTTAGGTGCGCTACCAATGAAAGCACTAATTGAGCGCAATCCTCAAGTAAATTGGGCGTCAGTTGACGAGGTGTATTACGGCTGTGCTAATCAAGCAGGTGAAGATAATCGTAATGTTGCTCGAATGAGCGCTTTACTTGCTGGTGTTCCAATAACTGTACCGGGTGTTACGCTAAACCGTTTATGTGGCTCAGGTATGGACGCCATTGGTACGGCGGCACGCGCTATTGCTTGTGGTGAACAGTCTTTGGCCATTGCTGGTGGTGTTGAAGCGATGACACGTGCGCCTATGGTAATGGGCAAAGCAGAAAGTGCTTTTTCTCGACAAGCTGAAATGTTTGATACCACCATGGGATGGCGTTTTGTTAACAAACAAATGAAGACTGAATATGGTGTTGATAGCATGCCCGAAACGGCCGAAAATGTTGCTGAACAATTTAAGATCAGTCGTGAAGACCAAGATCTCTTTGCTTATCGTTCACAACAAAAATTAGCAACGGCACAACAGAACGGCATTTTTGAACAAGAAATTGTACCTGTTACAGTAAAAATAAACCGCAAAGAAACAAAGATTTTTTCTCAAGATGAGCATGGCCGTGCAAGTACAACACTTGAAGGTTTAGCGGGCTTAAGAACACCTTTTAGAGAAGGAGGCTCTGTTACCGCGGGCAATGCTTCTGGTATAAATGATGGGGCATGTGCTTTGCTCATCGCTTCTCAAGAAGCTGTTGATGAAAATAAGTTAACACCTATTTCACGTATTGTTGGTATGGCTACTGCAGGACTGGAACCCAGAATAATGGGGGTTGGCCCTATAAATGCGACCCAAAAAGTACTTAAACAAACAGGGCTAAGCTTAGCTCAAATAGATGTTATTGAGCTCAATGAAGCTTTTGCTGCACAAGGTCTAGCGGTATTACGTGAACTAGGTTTGAGTGATGACGATGCTAGAGTAAACCCCAACGGCGGCGCAATTGCTATGGGCCATCCACTAGGCATGAGTGGTGCACGTTTGGTGACAACGGCGAGTTACCAATTACAGCGTACCGGTGGAAAATATGCCTTATGTACTATGTGTATTGGTGTTGGCCAAGGTATTGCGTTAATTATTGAACGTGTATAACAGTAATAGCAAAATCAGTTATTAATAATTAAAAACCAGCCATTTTGCTGGTTTTTTAATTATTTCTCTGTGAAATATTGTTATTATTTATTTATGAGAAAAATTAAACTTTAATAGCTGCGCATATATGTCAGATAAAATAATCGTCTCACCTGTCGAACAAGCAAAAAATAAAGAAATAAAATCCGCTGGGAAAGTAAAGTTCTCAATGGATTTACAGACATTCTTACCTTATAGAATGTATCGTCTTGCTGCACAAATGGCGCAATCAGGTAATAAATTATCTGAACTATTATTAAAAACACAAGTGCCAATTGGCGAAAGAGAGTGGCATGTCATTTCAGTTTTGGGAGCCTACGGCGGCCTAACTAATGGTCATGTTGCTGAAGCGTTAAGAACAGATGCAGCCACGGTGACAAGAGCCGTTAAAGTCTTAAAAAATCTTAATTTTGTTGATACTAAAAGTTCAAAACGAGATCGCCGCAAAGTATTGATTTTTCTGACGCAAGCGGGCGCTGACTTTCACGATATTATTACACCACAACGCATAGATACCGGTGAAATGATTGATGCTTGTTTTACCCATGAAGAACATTCGCAATTACATCATTTATTGAATAAGCTTGATCGCCATTTACAGCATTTAGAAAATGAGTTAGATGATGAATGGGAGTGATATTAAGGAAGCTATTCACAATGATTTTTCTTATTTAATCTGAACTCAGGATAAGCAGCACTCGCTCAATATTCCTATTTTTGTGATTATCTACGTTAAAACATCGATAAATGGCCAGTTGTTCATAAATATTTTTCCTATTTAAGATGTAGGTATTTGTCTGGAACAGCAAAGATCTGCCTATAAAGTCAAATAAATTGAAACACGGAATGAGTCTTTATTATCTCTAGAAGGATCATTTTATATTGTATTTAATCCAACTAATTCATTTTGATCAAATTTCAAGCATTCATTATCCAGAGTTCAGGTTATTTAACTTTCCATTTTTTTTAAGCTGACCGATACCTGCACAAGTAATAAACAGCCCGTTACACCAAGCCCTATACCAATACCCATCCATATGCCTTTTAAATGAAATGTTTGCATTAAATACCAGGCTGCGGGTAGGCCGGCTAACAAGTAACCAACACCGGTTATAAGAGCTGGAGCAAAAACTATTTTCATACCACGTAAGATGTTTAACCCTGTTAATTGCCATGCATCAACTACAAAGCAAGCGGCAGCCACTAGCATTAAACTAGGCAAAATATCTACTAATTCAGTAAATAATACATCATCAGGTTTGGCAAAACATTGTGATAACCATTGCGGATTAATACTGAACATCAAACCTATTAATGCACTTGATACGGTTGCCAAAATCAAACCATTGCGGGCGATATTAATAATAGTTTGTTTATCTCTATTACCACCATATTGATTACTCACAAATATTGAGGTTGCTTGAGCAAAACCGTAAGAGATGCACCAAGAAAAACTTAATATCTGCAGGGCAATTTGGTGTGCGGCAAGAGATACTACACCTAAAGTGCCGGCCATCAATGCAGCACCTGAAATTAAACCAAACTCGGTCATAGTTGCCAGAGCAACAGACATTCCCATGTATATTAACGGTTTAATGATAGTGAGTTTATATTCAAACCATTTAGTCCAAGGTTTATACTGTATAAATTGTGGTTGATTAAATAACCATACTCCATAACAAATTGCCATTAACCAAGCAGCTATAGAGGTACCATAGCCGATACCAATAATGCCAAAATCCAATACAAATGCGAAAATATAGCTAAAAACAATATTGAGTGAAACAGTGAGTATTGAAGCCCATAACACAGAACGAGGTGAGCCAAAAGCCACCGCCAGTCCACGAAATACTACGATTAACAAGTTGGGTAGCATTGACCACTTTAACGCATGTAAATAAAGCATACTGAGATCAATAACATTGGCTTGTTGACCAATCATTACCAATAAGTTTGGCAATAAATAAAATAACGGCAGTAGGCTTACACTGATCAACACCGATAATAAAATAGCACCTTTTAAAATATCGCGAATTTCACGGTTATTTCCAGAGTTGTGCTGTCTTTCGCCATAAGCTATTGCTAGCAGATTAGCGGCCGAACCTATTAAACTCATCACTACAATAAAAACAAAGCTAAAGACTGAACCAGCAAGACCTCCTGCTGCCATAGCTGTAACACCAATACGTGCCATCATCCAAATATCTGAAAGTACCATTAATTGCGATACTAATTGTGAGATGATTAAAGGTACTGCAAACTTAGCTAGATGTTTCACGTTTATTCCTATACATATTGCGAAATTTATATTAACTAGGGCAAGTTAAATCAATGTTCACTGGTTTTCAAACGAGTAATATGCCAATCTTGAATGCATAAAACTCATGTCAACTGTATATCGAGAAATCCATGCAACGTCATGCACTTAAGCGTCACTTAAATCTACCAAATTCTTTAAATACTTTACGAGTCTTTGAAGCTGCTGCGCGATATTTAAGTTTTACTCATGCCGCAACTGAGCTTAATGTCACACAAAGTGCGGTTAGCCGACAAATACGGCAACTTGAAGATAATCTTGGCTTTAGTTTGTTTAATCGTTTGCATCGTTCTCTAGAATTGACGAGTGAAGGTCGTGAACTATCAATGTTACTTTCCAGACAATTTGGTGAATTAAATAGAGCGATTTATCAATTAGCTCCTTCTCTACAAAGTGAACTTAAAATTAAGGTGGAAACCAGTTTAGCTGCGCGTTGGTTAGTTCCTCGATTACAAAAATTTAGGAAGATTCACCCAAATTTACAAGTGAATTTAACTTTGGCTTGGTTTCAAGGGGGAGTAAATATTAACTTGGAAAGTGGTGGTTATGATGTTGCTTTGTTTGGTGAAAAATACCCAGACTCTCGCTATGCCGGTAATTGCCTACGTGGTGAATATATGGCGCCAATTTATCATGCGAGTCTATGTGAAGATCAACAGTTACTCACTGTTGCACAAACCATGGAAAAAGTACGCATCCATCCTACACAAGACAGATCTGATTGGAATCAGTGGTTATCACTAACTGACAATAATGATCAAAGCCTAGAAAAAGGTATAACCTTTAACAGTTTAGATTTGGCTATTATTGCAACTACGGCTGGTGAAGGTGTAGCAATGATGGATTTGATGCTAGTAATAGATGAATTGGAAAACAATGAGCTTTTGCTCCCAGAACAAGTACAAATTACCAAAAGTCCGTGGCAGTATTACTACTATATTGCGCCTGAAACTAATGCCGATAATGATATCAACGCATTTATTACTTGGCTTTATGAAGAATTTAACCAAGATCAACAAAGACTTTCTATACTTGCTAATGAAAATGGCTGGCATATGCCGAATATAGAAGATAGCCTCTAGCAATATTTTTTCTCTTTTAAAACAAATGAGTACAATATTACTGCACTACACTATTTAACAATATCGCTTACATTTTCTTGATATTAAAGTTAGCTTTAGTAAAAATTCTTAAGCCATTCATTGGCATCTTGGTAATTCGAAAAGAAGCAGGTATTCTGCAATGCTAAAGTAGGTGTTCTCTTTTTAATTATTTGTTTATTCATCTCATTGTTAATTATGAAAGCTTTTGCTTTAAGCTGAGTCTGACTTAACCATGAATTGAAAATATTTAACTCTTCAAATCCTTCCGGTGTACATCCTTCAAGCTTTGTATTATCTATTATCATAACAAATGCTTTTCCTTCTAGAGCAGTAACTATTGATTGGATTTTATTTGAGTAATCAAGTACGCCTTCATAGTTAAAAGAACCAATTAAAACGGCAGTAATTACATTGTCTTCAATATGAATTTCCATTTTTCCATGGGAATCTGACATTTATAATTCCATTTTCTAGTTATTATATTTGATACGAATATTTTACGATGATACGAGTTTCTTTACAATGATAGTAATCTTTTCAAGTGGTTAGGTCAATACTGTCGATTTTAAACACTAATCATAAAAGACAATATTAGGTAGTTGTTAGCAGCCAATAAGTGCTGTTATTTATGATTGATAATATTATGTGATACAGTTATTGAAACTTTTTACTTCTGGATGTATCATTAGTGTATTGGTAGTTAATATAGATGATCAGCATGAACGCAAAAGACATAGATGAAGCGGTAGAATTGGCTAAATTTGAACAAAAAATTGCCAATGAAGAAAAAATAGAGCCTGGTGATTGGATGCCAGAAGCTTATCGTAAAAATGTGATCAGACAAATGTCTCAACATGCTCACTCAGAAGTGATCGGTATGCAGCCAGAGGGGAATTGGATCACCCGCGCACCAACATTACGCCGTAAAGCGGTATTATTATCTAAAGTGCAAGATGAAGGTGGTCACGGTTTATATCTATATAGTGCGACTGAAACATTAGGCATTACACGCTCAGAGATGATTGAAGCATTGCAATCTCGTAAAGCAAAATATGCCTCAATTTTTAACTACCCAACATTAACCTGGGCTGATATTGGTGCTATTGGATGGTTAGTTGATGGGGCGGCAATTGTTAATCAAATCTCATTACAACGTACTTCATACGGCCCATATGCACGAGCAATGATACGTATATGTAAAGAAGAAAGCTTTCATCAGCGTCAAGGCTATGAAATCATGTATGAACTTGCCCATGGCACGCCAGAACAAAAACAAATGGCGCAAGATGCTATGAACCGCTTTTGGTGGCCATCACTGATGATGTTTGGTCCTCATGATGCTGATTCTGCACATTCTGGTCAATCAATGCAGTGGAAAATAAAACGTGAATCGAATGATTTTTTACGTCAAAAATTCATTGATCAGTCAGTGATTCAAATTGAAGTTTTAGGTCTTGAACTACCTGATCCTGACATTGTTTGGAATGAAGAACGAGGTCATCATGATTCAGGTGCAATAGATTGGGATGAATTTAAACGTGTCATTAATGGCGCGGGTCCCTGCAATTATCAACGAATCAAACACCACAAAAAAGCGCATCAAGAAGGTGAGTGGGTACGCGAAGCTGTAAGATCATTTCGCTTAAAACAACAAACAAAAAATGTTGCATAACTTCTGGGCTCAGTGACTAGATACTTACTAATTTATAAAGAGAATTTAAAATGAATCAAGAACATTTAGCCGTATATGAAGTGTTTGTTCGCTCTAATCGTGGTTTAGATCATAAACATGTCGGTAGTTTACATGCAGAAAGCCCAGAACATGCATTAATGTATGCTCGGGATTGTTATATTCGCCGCTCTGAAGGGGTAAGTATTTGGGTGGTTGAATCAACAGAAATTACAGCATCTGCAGAGAGTGATGTTGAGAACTTTGTTGAGCCGATGGACGACAAACCTTATCGTCATGCTACGCACTATGTTTTACCTGAAAAAGTGAAAAACATGTAATGGGGACTGATGTGAATACTGTGCAAACTACAAAAAAGCAGACTAATACAATGCAAACTAAACAAACGCTAATGTCTCAAAGCCAAAGTCCACTCTTTCGTTTTGTTTTGGGCTTAGCCGATGATGCAGTGATTTTAAGCCATAGATTATCGCAATGGTGTAGTAATGGTCCTTATTTAGAAGAAGATATAGCGCTTGCCAATATTGCCTTAGATTACATTGGTCGTGCGCGGATGTTATATCAATATGCAGCGGAAGTAGAAGGTCAAAACCGTAGTGAGGATGACTTAGCGTACTTACGTACAGAACGTGAATTTACCAATTTATTGATTCATGAATTACCTATCGGTGACTTTGCTTTTACGATGGTTCGTCAATTTTTTCTCGATGTTTTCTATAATTTGTATTTGGAAGAGTTAGTTAAATCGAAAGACGAAACCATTGCTGCTATTGCGCAAAAAGCAATAAAAGAAACGCGCTATCACTTAAAACGTAGTGAACCATGGATACGTCAATTATCTGAAGGTACTGAGGAAAGTCGTAAGCGTACACTTTTAGCTATTGATGAGCTAAAAGAAGTGGTTGGAGAGTTATTTGAGATGCCTGACTGGGAAGTCGGCTTAGTAGATGCCGGTATTGCTGTTGATCGACAAAACTTAAAACCTGCATGGGATAAATATGTACAAACATTTTTATCTGCATCTGACATTGATTTTGAAGATTGTCAGTTGCAGATTACCGGCGGTAGAAACGGAATTCATTCCGAGCATCTTGGTCAATTATTGAGTGAAATGCAATATTTACAAAAAACCTACCCAGGTATGAAATGGTAAACGCAATGATAAGTGAAATGGTAGATAATGAACTTGTGATCCCGACACTAAATCCTATTTTTGCGCAGCGAAGTCGCTTTCGAATGATGTCTAAATGTCCAGAAATATGGGACATCCTAGACAGTGTTTATGACCCTGAACTGCCGGGGCTAACACTTTGGGATTTAGGTGTTTTACAGGATGTAAGAGTCAATGGTCAACAAATTTTAGTAATTATTACGCCAACTTATAGTGGCTGTCCAGCGGTTGATATGATGTCACAAGACGTTATTACAGCACTAAATACAGCTAATTATAATGATGTAAAAGTTAAAGTAACACTGGCACCTGCTTGGTGTACCGATATGATTTCTCCTGCCGGTAAACTACAACTTGCCGAATTACAGATTGCGCCGCCAAACAAAGATGATGATCCCGACTGCCCGGTATGTCATAGCGAAAACACCCAGTTATTGAGCCAATTTGGTTCAACAGCATGTAAAGCACTACACCAATGTCAGGATTGTTTAGAAACTTTTGATTATTTCAAAAGCCTTTAATCCATTAGGTATATACCCGTGAACATTCAAAAATGCATGAATTTGAGGATGACAAAAGATTCAACTGCAAGGCGCTCTATTGAGTGATAGCTGGCTATCACAATTGCGAGCAACGCAGCAGATATTTTTTTTAATTTTTAAAAGCCTGCAACTTGAATGATTATGGGGATAACTCAAGCTTAGCTAAATTAGTAAAAGACTTTATAAGAGAAATTTATGAGTACAGAATTTTATCCATTAACTATTTCAAATGTTGATCAGCTAACGAAAGATGCTGTCGCTGTCAGTTTTGATGTTCCAAGTGAATTAGCCGACAAGTTTACCTATATCCAAGGGCAACATCTAACGTTAAAAGCCGACATTAAAGGTGAAGATGTACGTCGTTCATATTCCATTTGTCGAAGTGTACAAGAACAAATATTGCAAGTAGGCATTAAACGTATCGATGGTGGTTTATTTTCTACTTTTGCCAATGAAGAACTCAAAGCGGGCATGACCTTAGAGGTTATGGCACCTCAAGGTCATTTTTATACGGAATTATCATCAGAAAATAAAAAACACTACTTATTTATGGCGGTAGGCAGCGGAATTACGCCAGTATTAGCACATATTGAGTCAATTCTAAATGCTGAGCCAAAATCGAAAGCAACATTAATTTATGGTAATAAAGCCACTGCTTCGATGATGTTCCGAGAACATATATCTTTTATTAAAAATGAAAATATTGAACGCTTTGAATGGGTTAATTTATTCACCCGTGAAGAGAATGAGGCACAATTATTTAATGGACGAGTCAGTGCCGCTAAATTGGTTGCTCTTCATGAAGCTAATATTATTACCTTAAATACAGTTAATGATGTCTTTGTTTGTGGTCCCGAAGACATGATCAACGACATTGTTGATGCTTTTAAATTTTGGAAGTTTAGTGATGAACAAATTCACTATGAATTATTTTTCTCAGGAGCTGCTGAGCAAGAAATGGCTGAAAAGCAAGCGCAGCGTTCAGAGCAATACGGCGAAAAAACAAGTAACGTTTCGGTAAAAGTAGCCGGTAGAAAGATCTTTATGGACTTGGCCATGGGAGGTAATAATATCCTTGATGCTGCCATGGATAGCGGTGCTGATTTGCCATATTCCTGTAAAGGAGGCGTGTGTGCAACGTGTAAGGCAAAAGTTATCAGCGGTAAAGTTGAAATGGATCTAAACCATGCATTAACTGAAAAAGAAGTTGCCGAGGGTATGATACTTACTTGTCAGGCACATCCAATATCAGAGAGCGTTGAAATAGATTTTGATGTGTAAGTTCATCTTACATTAGAAAACTACGAAGCCTGTTTGATGAAACCATTAAACAGGCTTAACTTTTTATGGGATAAGAGTAGGAAGTAAAGCATGATCAGAATGAGTGTTATTTATTCACAACAAGAAGAAGGGAAATTTGACTTCGACTATTACTTAGAAAAACATATGCCACTAGTTGATAGCTTATATAGCAATCTTGGTATGAAAAGTTGGCAAGTGGATCGCGGTGCAAGTCTGTCATCAAAAATGCCAAGTAATATTGTTGCCTGTGCCTATTTATTTTTTGAAGATATCAATACGTTAAAATTAGCGTTAAAAAATAAAGGTGATGAAGTCATGAAGGATGTTAAAAATTTTACCAACATCGAGCCATCCGTTTATTTCAGCGAAGTTATTGTCGGCTAATTTAAGTATTAACAAATACCCTTATACTCGCATTTTGAAGTAGTACGGGTATATATTAAATGTTCTAACAACAAAATGATTGGAACGTAAAAAAGAGAATAAAATGACTACAGAAAATCAAGCAGTTGTTACGATAAAGATAAATAATCAGATAGGCTCTATTTCTATTAATTACGCGCCAGTAAATGCCTTATCACAAGCTGTCCGTGCGGGATTGATTAACGCACTTGTTTCACTTGAAGATAATGATGAGGTTAAGGTTATTATTATTGGTTGTGAAGGTAGAACCTTTATAGCAGGAGCCGATATTAAAGAATTTGGCAAGCCGCCAAGCGAACCTTTTTTACCTGATGTTGTTAATCGTATTGAGGCATGTACAAAACCTGTTATTGCTTCAATGTTTGGTACATCGTTAGGTGGCGGTTTTGAAGTTGCACTTGCTTGTCATTATCGAGTATCACTAAACCAAGCGAAAGTTGGATTGCCTGAAGTTAATTTAGGATTGATTCCTGGCGCCGGTGGTACACAAAGGTTAATGCGTATTGTTGGCCCTGAACAAGCATTAGAAATGATCACTTCAGGTAAACACGTAGCAGCCAGCAAACTCGCTAATAGTGATTTGTTTGATTTACTTATCGATAGTGATTTAGAACAACATACTACGGCATTTGCAGAGGGGCTAATGGCCAAGGGAGAGCTAAGACCTGCTCGTGTAGGAGATCGCACGATTAATACATCAAATTTTGATTGGTCAACAGCTAAAAGTTTAGTAGCCAAAAAAGCAAAAGGAAAACAAGCGCCATTAGTCGCTTTTGATGTTTTAGAAAAAACACAGCAGCTCTCGATCAAAGACGGAATGGCCTATGAAAGAGAACAATTTTTAATTTTACGTGACTCCCAACAATCAGCAGCTTTGCGTCATGCCTTCGCGGCAGAAAAACAAGCGGCAAAATTATCTATTGAGGCAACGGCAACAAACGTAGAATTTGTCGGTATTATTGGCGGCGGCAATATGGGCTCAGGTATCGCCACAGCCTTTTTATCATCAGGCTTTAAAGTACAATTAATTGAACAAACAGCGGATGCATTATCAGCGGGGCTTGAACGTATCGAAAATAACTTTATGAACAACCTGAAACGTGGTCGTATGAGTCAACAACAAGTTGATAAGTATTTGGCGAATTTAACAGGCGATACTGATTATCAAACCTTGGCGGAATGTGACTTAATATTAGAAGCTGTATTTGAAAATATTGACGTTAAAAAAGAGCTTTTTAATAAAGTAGAGCAGGTATGCAAACCTGAAGCGGTATTAGCAACCAATACATCTTATTTAGATATTAATGATATCGCTAAAACAATGAAAAGGCCTGAACAATTAGTTGGATTACATTTTTTTAGCCCGGCCAATATCATGAAGTTACTTGAAGTCGTAAAAGCAGATCAAACCAGTGATGCCGCTATTGCTACGGCTATGGCCCTTGGTAAAAAGTTGAGAAAGATATCGGTATTGGTTGGCGTTTGTTTTGGTTTTGCTGGTAATCGTATGTATACCCGTTATGGTCGCGAAATACAGCAAATGTTACTAGAAGGTGCTACGGTTGAACAAATTGATAATGCGTTAACTGACTGGGGGATGGCAATGGGACCGTTGGCTGTGCAAGATTTATCAGGCATTGATATCGGCCATAATGCCCGTTCTGCGCAACCATTTCCTGAGCATGATAAAGGATATTTTAGAGCAGCGGCAACTATGGTCAATGCGGGGCGTTTAGGAAGAAAAACGAATGCAGGATTTTATCAGTATAGTGATGGTAAAAAAGAGTCTGCGCCACAAGTTGAATCCTTGTTAAGAGAAAAGGCGAATGAATTAGCTATAAAGCAACAAACCTTTACTGATGAGATGATAGTACATCGCGCCTTATTTGCACTGATAGCTGAAGGTTTAGCGTTATTAAAAGCAGGCATAGTACAGCGAACTTCAGATATTGATGTTATTTGGTTACATGGCTATGGTTTTCCACGTTATAAAGGTGGGCCAATGTTTCAAGCCAAACAAATGGGTGAACAAATAGTCGTTGGTAAGTTGACTGAACTAAGAGCAGAATTTGGTGAAGATATTTGGCCAGAGTATACTTTTGGCGAGTTATAACATTTAAGCGGCTGAATAATCAAAATAGGGATAAAAACCTAAAGAAAATCTAGTTGAATACAGCTCATTGAAGATAAACATTTCATGAAAATACTATTGCTCTTTACCATTATTGGCAAAGAGCAATAGAATAAATAATTAACTTATATTATTTATCGTAGTCAAAATTACAATTATTTAAACACTGAATCCACAGCAATCACTTCAACATTTGTCGTAGGTAGTGTCAGTTTATAGCTTTCGATAATTTTATCAGTGGCTAATAACTCTGCAGGTTTTTCTGAATTATATTTCAATGACGATACTTGCTCAGACAATAAACGTTTCTTCATATCTTCACCATCCCCAGAGATAAAGACATATTGAATATCATCGGTTTGTAAATTCTCTTTAATCACTCTATTCACATCGGCTAAAGATAGTTTTGCAAACTGTTCACGTACATACTTAACAAATTCTTCTGTTTGATAAAATTCACTATCAAGTGCATAACCCAATTGTTGGTCTTGGCTAGCGACTAATTGCGGAGCGTAGTTAGTCAGGTAATTGCGTGTTGCTTGGAAATCTTTTTCACTCATACCTTCGGCAATTAGCTTATCCAATTCATACAAGGCTGCACGTGTAGCAAAATGCGCATCATTATTTGAACGTAATGGACGTAACCATACTTGGAATATTTGACTAGAGCGGCCTAAGTTTGCATCCGGTTTAGTTTGGAACATGCCACGAGGGAAGTATTCAATGTATGAATAATCTCCGTAGTTCATACCACGGGCTTGGCGTATTTGTTTATATAAATAGCTGTTTGAACTTCTGTGCTCACCAAAGTATGAACGAACTAACCAAAGTGCTGCCCAATCTTTATCATTACGGATAGTATCTATGGGAAAACCAAAAGAAACGGCTGTTGATTTTGCATTCTTTTCAACGATAGTTGCATGATGACCCTTTAAAACAGGGGCTTTAGCTATCGTTAAACGTTTTTCTTCACCAACGGGTAATGCCCCAAGGTCAGTCATCAACTGGGCTTTTAACTTACTTGGCATAGCTCCCGTAATACCTAAGTGTAACTTGGACTGAGTGAGTTGACTGGCATAGAAAGCTTTAACATCTTCAATGCTAATCGTTTCTAGATCAGATAAATCACCGCTGTTAAAGTTTTCATAAGCATGACCTTGATACAGTTCGCTATAAAGTACTTCTTTACCTAGTTCTTCATCGTTAGATGATTTAAGCCCTGACTTTATACCGTCAATTAATTCCTTTTTCAGACGTTTGAAATCATCTTCACGCCAGCCTGGATTGAGTAGTTGGTCGCTAATTAATTGATACCATTGTTGTGCATTGTCCTTATGAACACGACCACTAAATGACATCATCTCTTTGTCAAGTTGAGATGAGAATTGACCTGCTATTGGGTATAAACCCTTTTGAATTTCTTTATAGCTACGAGTGTCTGAGCCGCCTTTAGTTAACATCCGCGCAGTTAATGCAGCTACTCCTTTTTTACCAACAGGATCTGCAGCAGCGCCAGTATAAAATAGGAAATTAACGTCAATCAATGGCGAGTCATTGGTTTTATCCAAGACGACAAATTGTGGTTTATTTGGCTGAGATTTTTTTATTTCAAGCGTTGCAACCGCAGTATTTAAATCAACTTCTTGTTCAAAATTAGCTATTTTATCAAGTGCAGACAAAGTTACTGTTGTGCGGTTTTCATCAATAAAGTATTTATTGGCGATGCGTTTGATATCTTCAGCAGAAACGTTATTGAAACTATTATAAAGATAATTAATAGTCTCTGGATCACGATCAAAGTGCATATAACTCGCCAGTGTCGAAGCGATAGACTCAGACGAGTCTAAGCTATTGACAAAATTATACCTTAAGTTAGATTTTAAATTGTCGAGCTTTTCAGTTGAAACCAATTCGGTACGCGCCTTTACGTATGTACGGTTTATCGCATCACGCACTGTCGCGAGATCTTTTTCTTCGTTCACTTTTATGAATACATGACGTAAGCCAGCATCTTTTGTTTCTGGGTTATAGTTAAACATTTGGCTTGCCAACTGCTTATCTACCACTAATTCTTGATACAACGCCGAGTTATCTGAAAAGTATAGTTCTGATATTAAATCTAGTGCGGCACGATCTTTTTTCTTAGGTTGCCAATCAGCGCCTTTATAAGATACTAATAACCAATGTCCCGGTAAACCATCAAACTTTTCATGCACATATTTCGCCGTTTGTTGTTTTGGCTCTTGTGCTATGTCATTAACAAAATCACCTTTTTGCCAACTGCCCCAATGTTTTTCTACCATTGCCATTGTTGCCTTTGGCTCTACATCACCAACAATTACCAAAGAAACATATTCTGGCTTATAAAACTGTTTAAAGAATGTTTCGCCATAGGCAACCTGTTCAGGCATCGCTTCAACGTCTTCAAAAAAGCCCATTGTCGTATGTTTATAAGTATGAGTATCGAAGGCTTCCTTACGTACTGCAGCCAGTAACTTACGTACAGGACTAGCGTTATTTTTTAAATATTCGCCCTTTACCGTAAGTGCTTCAGTTTTAAACTGCGCATCAGTGTAAGTGAGATTTTTAAAGTGATCTGCTTGAATTTCTAGCACTTTATCTAAGTGATCTTTAGAAAAGTCCAAATGATAGTTGGTGTAATCGTTAGTGGTATAGGCGCCATTATCAACACCGGCATTTTTAAATAAATCAGCATAAACATCCTGTGGAAATTTCTTTGAACCTTTAAACATCATATGTTCAAAAAAATGGGCAAATCCGGTTCTTCCTGCTTCGTCTTCATCGCGAGAACCAACCGATACCGGAATTTGTATAGAAACAAGATCTGGATAATCTGTTTTTACAATCAAGACACGCAGACCGTTAGCCAACTCTTTAAAGACATAATTTTGACTGAAAACTTTATTACTATTGTTTTCAACGGCCACACTTGCTGGCGTTGAGTTTTGATTAGTTTGTGTTGCTATACATGCTGAGAGAGTAAAGCTAGCGACTATCGCTGCCGCTAAGTATTTTATTTTCATTATCGTTCCCTTTATTGTTATGCGGATATTTTATGGAACTAATGATTTTATTTCATCAATTACACGAATAATCTACAAACTTTTCTGTAACAGAATAGATACATCATTCTTTCCTCAAAATGATTAAGCAGTAACCTAATAAATTTCAAATAGTATTTATACTAAATGAATCAAGGAATGAACATAAATTATTATTAACAAAGTGTTTTAATTGAAGCCTAGACGGATGTTAATTATTTGCTCACCGAAGAACCGTTTATTTGGCAGTTTATTGCGCCGTATCGTTTTATTGGAGGGGAAATTACGGGTTATAAGTTCAAAATGAAAGTTAAGTACCTACATTGATGTGAGCCCAACAGCTATTAACTATGTAGACAGCTTTAGAATAGTCGATTTTAATTTCAATTGCTCTTATCTCAAAGTCGAGTTGTCTATCAGTACAAATAAAGGTAGTCCTTTGAAAGTAGAGATTATTAAAAATGACAGCATGATGTTTGAAATAAAAAAATACGATTATTACGGTTTTGAACATTATATTTTTTAAACCTAAAAGAACATAAGTAAATAGGTGTTAACAAGTTTAAAAGCATTATTTCTTAGTCAAAGTTAAGTCAGTTTTGAGCTACATTTTGAACTACACTTGATTAATATCGAAAGTAACAATAATCAAATATCAGCAAGCAATCATTCTTAATGTGTTAGAAAATCACATTACGAATAGTGAATACTTGGCTATTAACAACTTTAAAAATTAGGCTATTAACAAACTAAATTAATCATTATGTATAACAAATATATTATTTCCATTGTAAAAGACTTGAAAAAGACCTTAGGCCAAATGACCAGCCTTAATATTCATGAAACGATTGTGAGAAATGATCAACGACCAGAAACTCATTACAACCTATCTTATTCGGTGAAATTTAAGGAAAAACTTAAAAACATCAATGGTACCATTTACTTTAATTTTTCTGATCTTGAGTGCGCTAATAGCGTTGCCATGTCAATCGCAAGTAAACTTGGTGCAATTGAAAGTCTAGAGTATCGAGATGACTACTTATGTGAGTTTATGAATACTGCCATAGGTAAAGCGTTAACACAGTTGGAAAAAAGTGGTTTTAATGCGAGCTTTGAAACACCACAGATCACTAAAAATTGTTCTCAAAACATGAGCACTTTAGGTGGTGAGTCGGCGGTTATCGTTATGGCGTTAGATATCAGTCACCTGATATTTAAAATTGTTTTTGTGGATAGCCTTTATGAGGACTTGCATGGTAAGAAAATTTTAGTCGTTGATGATTCTCTAATGATAAGGCAGTTACTAGAGAAAAAACTAACATCTGTAGGTTTTAATGTGGAAAAAGCCTTTGATGGTGTCGATGCAATTGAAAAAGTAAAAGTATTTGAGCCAGATCTCATCTTGATGGATCAAGTTATGCCAAAGTTATATGGTTTAGATGCCATTTTAGAAATACAAAAATTTCTGCCAAATGTAAAATTTATCATGTTAAGTTCCATCTCTCGTCAAGAAGAACTAAATAAAGCCAATGAACAGCATGTATTAAGTTATTTACTTAAACCGATTAATTATACTGTGCTCTTAAAAGCCATAACCGAAGCATTGTTAACGAATAAATGTACATCTAATGTCAATGATGAGGTAACCCTTCCCAAAAAAGACAAAAAATTGCCGGATAAGAAATAACCTTATCAAAACCCGACAAAACTAAGCTATTGGTTCAGCGCCGTATGAGTTAGATCTTATGTTGTTCGTTTGTTAGCTCATCCATTTTATAAACTTCAAAATCTATCTCGTCCCAATTCATTGCCTGTAACGTTGCGCCAACACCAAAGAAAGCAATGACTTGAAAGTAGAGACTATTAAATATAATTTCAATATGCTCTAAATTTAAGATATCAACCAGAGTGGTTATCATTAGAAATAAACTCGCAATAATACTGATTTTTATCATAGATTGAGTAGCGAAACGTATTTGTTTTAATCTATCTTTGTTTGCTTGAAAAGGATCAAGCTTTTTACCGTATAGATTTCTTAACGTTAATCCAATGAAAAGTATATTACACAGTGTAATTGAAATGAGTTTAGTGACAACTTCAAAAGTCCATGTAAATTGATGTATATAAAGCTCGAAGAATATATAAGATACATAAACAGCTATCGCGATAAACAATGACAAAGGGGAAATGAAGTCAAACAGGCGGCGAGGTTGTAATTCAGCGCTACGGGATTTTCGTTGATCGCTTTGCTTCATTAATTTGAATTGTTTGAATCCTGATATTTCCATCAAAAT
>Ga0209396_1000248_pt1 | contig 68445 bp, 48 predicted proteins | sample GOMGulsemesocosm_6_FD_184638 | JGI IMG/M metagenome (GOLD analysis project Ga0209396, IMG submission 184638) | Methane-oxidizing microbial communities from mesocosms in the Gulf of Mexico - GOM8C Gulf of Mexico (SPAdes) (version 2) | ecosystem: Environmental > Aquatic > Marine > Cold seeps... | reverse complement strand
CCTTAGCTAAAATTAATTTATCAGCTGATCAAGTTGATGAAGTAATCATGGGAAATGTGGTTCAAGCAGGTAACGGACAAGCTCCTGCTAGACAAGCAGCTATATATGCTGGTATTTCAGAAAATGTTCCTGCAACTACTATAAATAAAGTTTGCGCATCAGGAATGAAAGCTGTAATGCAGGGAGCTCAAGCAATTATGGCTGGAGATGCTGATGTTGTTGTTGCAGGAGGGATGGAAAACATGAGTTTAATACCTCATTATTTCCAAGCGCGTTCTGCAACAAAATTCGGACCATCAAAAATGCAAGACGGTATGCAAGTTGACGGTTTAGTTGATGCTTACGGAAAAGAAGCAATGGGTGTATACGCTGACGCTTGTGCTACAGAACATGAAATTACAAGAGAAGATCAAGATGCTTTTGCATTAGAATCCTATAAAAGATCTACTGAAGCATGGGAAGCTGGGAAATTTAACAATGAAGTTGTTCCTGTTGAAGTACCACAACGAAGAGGAGAACCTGTTATTGTTTCAAAAGATGAAGAATATACAAATGTAAGATTAGATAAAGTTCCTACTTTACGTCCTGCATTCACAAAAGATGGTACCGCTACAGCAGCAAACTCATCTACAATTAATGATGGTGCTGGTGCAGTTGTTTTAATGTCAGAGGCAAAAGCAAAAGCATTAGGATTAACTCCTTTAGCAACTATTACAGGTTATGCTGATGCAGCTCAAGAGCCAAAATGGTTCACTACTGCTCCAGCTAAAGCCCTGCCTAAAGCATTAGCAAAAGCCAATACTACTTTAGAAAATGTTGATTTCTTTGAATTTAACGAAGCGTTTTCAGTAGTTGGTTTAGCAAATATGAAAATATTAGGATTAAACAACAGTAATGTTAACGTTAACGGAGGTGCAGTTTCTTTAGGACACCCATTAGGATGTTCAGGAGTACGAATCCTTATCACCCTATTAAACGTACTAGAGCAAAACAACGCAAAAACTGGAGCTGCTGCAATTTGTAACGGTGGTGGTGGTGCTTCTGCAATTGTAATTGAAAGAGCTTAATAACATTCAATAACAATTAATGCAATACGGTATTACACATTTAAGCATTGTTCCTTTAAGATATGAGGCAGCAGATCCTAGTGAACTAGTTTCACAAGTACTGTATGGCGACTGTTTTAAAATATTAGAACAACGCAAAAAATGGAGTAAAATCAGACTTGCATTTGACAAATACGAAGGTTGGATTGACAACAAACAATATATAGAGATTTCAGAAGATATGTATAAAAGCTTATCTTCTGATACTCTAAAAGTTTCTGCTGATTTAGTTGAATACATTACTACAAAGGAAGGACACCTTAACCTTATCCCTCTTGGCGCTACCCTGAATGGACTATCATTTTTAAATCATCAATTTGACGGCGATTCTCTTACAGGTAATCAACCTAAGGAGAATTTAATTCCTACTGCATTTATGTACTTAAACGCACCTTATTTATGGGGTGGAAAAACTCCATTTGGAATTGACTGTAGTGGTTTCACTCAAATGGTTTATAAACTAAATGGATATAAAATTTTTCGAGACGCTTCACAACAAGCGACTCAAGGAGAGGCCTTAAGTTTTATTGAAGAAAGTGAACCAGGAGATTTAGCTTTTTTTGACAATAGCGAGGGTGTTATAACTCACGTAGGGATTATTATGAAGGACAACTATATTATTCATGCCCATGGTTGCGTGCGTATTGACCGTTTAGATCACACAGGTATTTTTAATACCGAAAGAAACATTCATACTCACAAATTAAGAGTTATAAAACGAATTGTTTAAACCAAAAATAAAGGACTTTTAAAACATTAAAAAAGGGAGCAAATTGCTCCCTTTTTTAATTACTATCAGTAACTTTTAATCCTTAATACATTGTATCTAAAATCCAATATAGAGATTAAAGCGATTCTAATAAAGCTTTCATTTCTTTAAACTTAGCAGTCTCTCCAAGAATACTATAAATTCCTTTTAAGGTTTGAGCTGCATTTTCATTCTTAGCATCAACACTTAAAATTTTTTCCAAATACGGCTTAGCTTCTCTATACACTAAACTTCTTTTTTCCTGTAACATATCATACTTTTTATTATCAGCAGATGAAGTACCTAAAGAATTCATCTCTTCAACCAAAGCAGTTTCTTTCGCTAAAATTAAGGCCGCAATATTAAAGTTAGCATTAATATTATCTGGTTCTAGCTCTAAACTTTTTTGGTAATACTCTTTCGCTTCCTCATCATTACCTTGTTGAGAAGCAATAACACCTAAGTTAAAAAACAAAGTTGAATTAGTTGGATCTTGCTTTACAGCCTCCTCCATTAAATCTTTAAACTTATCTTTTTCATCTAATTTCAAATACAAATTAGCCTCAGTTAAAATTAAATTTATATCTGTAGGTGCATTTACCCTAGCTTCTTTTATTGCAGTTATTGCAGCTTCTGTATCACCTAACTCAACATACATATATGCAATATTCTTAACTATATCTGGTAATAATGATTTTGTTTTTCTTTCAGAAGGCTTGATATGCGTTCCTGTTTTTAATGCAATGGTTCTCATTGACTCACTAGGAAAAACCTCATCTTTCTTTGTTGCTTTAGAATAAGCTACATACTCAGTTTTAACACCAGTATATCCTTTATCCTTTAGCTCAATATACATCGGCAATGCTTTTTTATAATCTTTAGCATTTACATAACCTGATGAAGCATAGTACAAATACTGTAAATCACCTGACAACTTGTAAGCCGCAAACAATTTTTTCGCTGATGCTTTTTGATTCCCTTTACCCTGATCAGCAATCGCCTCATCAACAAGGGTATTCGTTTTTTTCGTTTTTAATTTTGAAATTTCAGAAGCATATTTAGACGTATTATTCGCTTCAAATTCTGCCAATGACGAAATAATTCCATCATAATCATTACCACTCAACATCGCTTTAGCTTTTAAATAATAAAACTTTGCTTTTGTTTTATCATCAGCGCTAGAAATAACAGCTTCAGCAGTAGCTATTAATGATTTTGTTTCACTAAATTTTTCAGACTTCAAAGCTTTTTCTAAAGCTTTGACTTCACTTTTCTGCGCAAATGTCACACTTGTTAATCCTAACAATGCTAATGCTAATACTTGTTTCTTCATTTTACTAGTTTTTGGGATAAAAAAAAACCACATACTGTTAACTACTAACGAATATGTGGTTTGGTTTTATAAATTTAATTTAATTTATTCTCTATTCTTCTTCGTCAGTACTATTATCAACAACAGTTGTACCATCTTCATTTAGCACTTCTGCATCTGGATCAATTTCTTCATCCTCTTCCTGCATAACTTTAGCAACTGCAGCAATAGAATCTTTTCCTTTGATATTAATTAAGCGAACACCTTGTGTTGCACGCCCCATAACACGAAGATCCGAAACTGCCATACGAATTGTAAGACCTGATTTATTAATAATCATTAAATCATCTTCATCAGTTACATTCTTAATAGCTACTAATTCTCCAGTTTTATCTGTTACAGAAATAGTTTTAACACCTTTTCCTCCACGGTTCGTAATTCTGTAATCTTCTAAACTTGATCGTTTACCGTATCCATTTTCAGAAACTACCAAAATATTACTCTCCATGTCATCGACAGCAATCATACCAATAACCTCATCATTTTCATGAGACAAAGTAATACCTCTTACTCCAGAAGCTCCACGACCCATAGGACGAGTTTTACTTTCTTCAAAACGGATTGACTTACCTGATTTTAACGCTAACATCACCTGACTGTTTCCAGTAGTTAATTTAGCTTCTAATAACTCATCACCTTCTTTAATAGTAATTGCATTAATACCATTTGTTCTTGGACGAGAATACTGTTCTAAAGAAGTCTTTTTAACCTGACCTTTTTTAGTAGCCATAATTACATACTGACTATTGATATACTCTTCATCTTTTAAATCTTGAGTACAGATAAACGCTTTTACCTTATCATCTTGCTCAATATTTATTAAATTCTGAATTGCTCTACCTTTAGATGACTTACTTCCCTCAGGAATTTCGTACACACGCATCCAGAAACATTTTCCTTTTTGCGTAAAGAACAACATATATTGATGATTTGTTCCTACAAACAAGTGCTCTAAGAAATCTTCATTTCTAGTAGAAGAACCTTTTGCTCCAACACCACCTCTATTTTGTTTTTTATATTCATCTAACGGAGTACGCTTGATATACCCTGCATGCGAAATAGTAATTACTACCGGACTGTTTGGTATTAGATCTTCAATACTTACATCTCCACCTGCATAAGAAATTTCTGAACGACGTTCATCACCATATTTATGCTGAACTTCTAACAATTCATCTTTAATGATTTGCATTCTACGAGGTTCACTTGCTAAAATATCTTTTAAGTCTTTAATAGTATCCATTAAAGCATCATATTCTGCTCGTAACTTGTCTTGCTCTAGTCCTGTTAACTGACGTAAACGCATTTCAACAATTGCACGAGCCTGAATTTCTGATAAAGAGAAACGTTCAATCAACTTCCCCCTAGCTTCTTCAGTGTTGCTAGAACTACGAATTAAAGCGATAACTTCATCAATATTATCCGAAGCAATAATTAATCCTTCTAAAATATGAGCTCGCTCTTCAGCTTTTCTCAATAAATATTTTGTACGCCTAGTTACAACATCATGCCTATGCTCTACGAAATAGTGAATTAATTCTTTTAAATTCAACATTTGCGGCCTTCCGTTAACTAGTGCAATATTATTAACACTAAAAGAAGATTGTAATGCTGTATATTTAAACAACTTATTTAATACAATATTTGGTACTGCATCACGCTTTAATACATAAACGATACGCATTCCGTTCCTATCAGATTCATCTCTAATAGCAGAAATACCCTCTAATTTCTTATCATTAATTAAGTCAGCCGTTTTCTTAATCATATCAGCTTTGTTTACCTGATATGGTATTTCAGAAACGATGATAGATTCTCTACCATTTGCTTCTTCAATAATAGCTTTTCCTCTTATAACAACTTTTCCTCTACCTGTTTTAAAAGCATCACGAACACCATCATAACCATATATCAAACCTCCCGTTGGAAAATCAGGAGCTTTAACGTGTTGCATTAACTCGTCAATTTCAATATCATTATTCTCTATATACGCTAAAGTACCATCAACAACTTCTGTTAAGTTATGAGGAGGCATATTAGTCGCCATTCCTACTGCAATACCAGATGCACCGTTCACCAGTAAACCTGGAATACGTGTTGGCATTACTGTTGGCTCTTTAAGCGTATCATCAAAGTTTAATTGATGATCTACTGTATCTTTATCTAAATCAGCTAATATATCTTCCCCAATTTTACGCATACGAACCTCCGTATAACGCATTGCTGCTGGACTATCACCATCTACAGAACCAAAATTCCCTTGTCCATCTACTAGCATGTAGCGTAAACTCCATTCTTGAGCCATACGTACCATTGCATCATAAACCGATGTATCACCGTGTGGGTGATACTTTCCTAAAACCTCTCCAACAATTCTTGCAGACTTTTTATGCGCCTTAGTAGAAGTAACTCCCAATTCGTGCATTCCAAAAAGCACACGACGGTGTACTGGTTTTAACCCATCTCTTACATCTGGTAATGCTCGTGAAACAATAACTGACATTGAATAATCAATGTAAGCAGATTTCATTTCATCTTCAATATTAATCGGTATCAGTTTTTCTCCGTCTGTCATATTAAAACTTTAATTATAATAACGAGCCAATATACACATTTTATCCATTACAACGCGCTATTACAAGTTCTTTTAAATGGATTTTATTAACATTTGTCTTCCCAGAAAAAGTTGATAAATAATTGCCATTTTCTTTTGATTTTTAATATAGTTTTCGTCCCTTAGCAAGGTTAGAGGGTGTTTTTCGACAAAAACACAACAAACACAACCAAATTAAAAATGAATTTACAGCTAGTTTAATAATATATGGATGATAATTTCACACCAAGAGTAAAAGATGTTATTGGATACAGCAAGGAAGAAGCGCTGCGTTTAGGACATGACTTTATCGGTACTGAGCATTTAATACTTGGCTTATTACGAGATGGCAATGGAAAAGCTATTGAAATTTTAGAATCACTAGATATCGATTTGGATCATCTCCGAAAAAAAGTAGAACTCCTAAGTCCTGCAGACTCCAATATCTCTTTTGAAGGAAACGAGAAAAAAAACCTGCATTTAACGCGACAAGCAGAACGTGCTTTAAAAACAACTTTTTTAGAAGCTAAACTTTTTAAAGACTCTTCTATAAATACGGCGCACTTATTGTTATGTATTTTAAGGAATGACAATGACCCGACCACAAAACTTTTAAATAAATTAAAAGTTACATATGACAATGTTAAAGAATATTTTAAGAATATGGAAGCAAACGAAAACCCACATATAGAAGACCTAGATACGCAAGACCTTCCAAAAGCAGATGCTTTTCCGGATGATGAAAACACCGGAAATGAAGGTGAAAAAGAGAATCCTTTTACTTCTGGTGGCGCAAGTAAAACTATTAAAAAATCTAACACACCTGTTTTAGATAATTTTGGTAGAGACTTAACTGCGATGGCCGAAGAAGGAAAATTAGACCCTGTAGTTGGTAGAGAAAAAGAAATACAACGTGTTTCACAAATATTAAGTAGACGAAAGAAAAACAATCCATTATTAATTGGTGAACCTGGAGTTGGGAAATCTGCCATTGCCGAAGGTTTAGCCCTTCGTATAATTACCAGAAAAGTATCACGCATCCTTTTTGGAAAACGTGTGGTCACTCTTGACTTAGCAAGTTTAGTTGCTGGCACAAAGTACCGTGGACAGTTTGAAGAGCGTATGAAAGCCTTAATGAATGAGCTGCAAAAAAATGACGATGTTATTCTATTTATAGATGAAATTCACACTATTGTTGGTGCTGGAGGAGCTACTGGATCATTAGACGCCTCTAACATGTTTAAACCCGCTTTAGCTAGAGGAGAAATCCAATGTATTGGAGCTACTACATTGGATGAATACAGACAGTCTATTGAAAAAGATGGCGCCTTAGAACGTCGTTTTCAAAAAATAATTGTTGCACCAACCAGTATTGATGAAACCATTGAAATATTACACAATATAAAAGGTAAATACGAAGACCACCATAATGTAAGCTATACTGACGAAGCAATCGAAGCTTGCGTAAAGCTAACTAACAGATACATGACTGAACGTTTTTTACCAGACAAAGCTATTGATGCATTAGATGAAGCTGGATCAAGAATACATATTATTAACATTGATGTGCCGAAACAAATTATAGAACTTGAAAAAAAACTAGAAGATGTTAGAGCTCTAAAGGTTGTTGTTGTAAAAAAGCAGAAATATGAAGAGGCCGCTAAATTACGTGATGACGAGAAAAACCTAGAAAAAGAACTAGCTATTGCTCAAGAAAAATGGGAAGAAGAATCTAGATCACATAAAGAAACTGTTACTGAGGACAATGTTGCGGATGTAGTTTCTATGATGACCGGGATACCCGTAAACAGAGTTGCTCAAAATGAAACAAATAAGTTAGCGGAGTTACCTAACATAATTAAAGGAAAAGTAATTGGTCAAGATGATGCAGTTGCAAAAGTTGTAAAAGCAATACAACGTAACAGAATTGGATTAAAAGATCCTAACAAACCTATTGGTTCCTTTATATTCTTAGGGTCTACTGGAGTTGGAAAAACGCAACTAGCTAAAGTTCTCTCTAATGAACTATTCGATTCTAAAGAAGCACTTATCCGATTGGACATGAGTGAGTATATGGAGAAGTTTACCGTATCTCGTTTAGTAGGAGCTCCTCCAGGATATGTAGGATATGAAGAAGGTGGACAATTAACAGAAAAAGTAAGAAGAAAACCCTATTCTGTTGTTTTATTAGACGAAATTGAAAAAGCACACCCTGACGTGTTCAATATGTTGTTACAAGTATTAGATGACGGACACTTAACCGATTCATTAGGACGAAAAATTGATTTCAGAAATACCATAATTATCATGACTTCTAATGTAGGAGCAAGAAAATTACAAGATTTTGGAACAGGTGTTGGTTTTGGCACAAAATCAAGAGATGCTCAAGCTGACGAGGTTGCAAAAGGAGTTATCGAAAGTGCTTTGAAAAAAGCCTTTGCTCCAGAATTCTTAAATCGTGTAGATGATGTGGTTGTATTTAACACTTTAGAAAGAGAACATATTCATAAAATTATCGATATTGAATTGGTAAAACTTTACGACAGAATACACGAGTTAGAATACAATTTAACCCTTAGTGAAAAAGCCAAGGATTTTATTGCCAATAAAGGGTTTGATAAAAAATATGGTGCTAGACCTTTAAACAGAGCTATTCAAAAATATATTGAAGACGCTTTAGCCGAACAAATTGTTTCTGGCAAAGTAACCCAAGGAGATGAAATCTCCATGGATTTAAACAAAAAAGGTGACGAACTCACCATTACAGTTAAAAAGAAATCTAAAAAGCCTACTGAAAAGTAGGCTTTTGTCTTTTAATACATATGCTGTTCTAAAAAAACCACAACTTTACAGACAGCACACTTATCATAACAACTACAAATATCTTCACCACTTTATCTCCTTTTCCAACAGACCAACGACTAGAAATCCATGCTCCTGAAGCATTTCCTATAGCAAGTATAAAGCCATACTTCCAGTTTATCTTATCATTCAATGTAAACATAAGTACCGCTCCAACAGTATACATGCACACAACAGCCACTTTGGTAGGATTACCAAATGTGTTACAAAAAAAAATATGCCTTTAAAAGCTAAAGGTAAATTCTTTTAATATTAAAAGAACCAAAGCTTAATAGATAATATTGAAACCATTACAATAACAAATCCTTTAACAGTTTTATCACCTTTTTCAACAGACCACCTACTAGATATCCATGCCCCAGAAGCATTACCAATTGCAAGTATCAATCCATACTTCCAGTTAATCTTATCGTTTAATGCAAACATTACTACTGCACCTATTGTATATAAACAGACGACAAATACTTTCGTCGCATTCGATTTTACTAAAGAAAGTCTGTTTACATAAGGTAAAACTATAAGCATCATGAAACCTATGCCTGCATTTATAAACCCTCCATAAATCCCTAAAAAGAAAAAAATTACGACTGAAATCCAAAGATGCTTTCCTGTAGTACGTTCTATTAGCTCAGAAATAGACGTTTTGGGTTTAAAAATAATCATCAAAACCACTAATATCATCACTATGGCTAGTATTTTATTGAATGTTTCCCCTTTTATATCTACAGCAATTTGAGCTCCAATTAAAGAACCAAAAAAAGCAGAAATTCCTAAATAGACACTAAATGGATATGTGGTCACACCTTTACTCTGAAACCCCTTTACTCCAATGGCTGTTTGAATTAATATTGCTACTCTGTTTGTACCATTGGCTACACTTGGTGGTAAGCCCATGAAGATCAACATTGGCATAGTAAGCAATGTTCCACCTCCTGCAATTGTATTGATAAATCCTGCTAAAAAACCAACTCCTATTAAAAGTAAATATTCTAATTCCACTACTATTTTTTTTCAAAGGTATAGTAATGATTTTTGATTTTATCAAAAATCAAATAGTTCTTTGGTTGTTATTTCTAGAGTATCTGCTAATAATTTTGCGGTACTTATTGAAGTGTTTATAAGACCTCTTTCAATCCTACTTATTTGTGAATATTCTAAACCTGCATCCAATGCAAGTTTCTCCATGCTAATTTTCTTAACCTTTCTTATCTTTCTAAGGTTCTCACCAAATAGAATGACAAACTCTGTATCTACCTTTTTTCTCACATAGGCAATTTCGTGTTATATAAGCTCTTAAATTATAGCATATAATGCCATATTTTATATATTTGTAATTATTAACTATAATATTGAAAATCAAATGAAAACAAAATCAATCCAACTAATTATCATTCTCTTACTATTTAATATCACAAATGCTCAAGTAACTTTTGAAAACAGTTACAGTACTGAAGGCGAAAACTACTATCCACAAACGTATGCATTCCATACAGATAACGGACTTAACTACTATACTGTAGATGTTGCTAATGGTGAAGTTAATATTTACGACTCAACTCATACACTATATAAAACAGTTCCAGTAAGCATACCATCTGGTTTAGAATTGAAAAATGTGCAAATGATGACCGATAAACTATTCTATAGTGATTCTAAAATTGAATTCATTGCAGTGGTAGGTTCTCCAGATTTTACTACCCCTCACATTTCTAAAATGATATTATATAATGAAGATGGTACAAATCTTTTTGACTTTGGAGATCGATGGGAAGCACATTATTTAAAAGCATCCGATTCTAGTTATAAGCTAATAGTTTCAACTGAAAAAAAACAGTCCTAATGATTACGACATCTATAGTTTAACTGGTACATTATCAATTTTACAACAGGAATCAATGAAAAGTAAAAACTTTTTTAGCTATCCAAATCCTGCGTCAAATAGAATGACGATAGTGAATCCATTAGAAAATAATGAAAATGGAACTTTAGAAGTGTACGATGTAACAGGAAAGAAAATACTACAAAAACAAGTAAATGGAAATAACGATAAAATTAATGTCGATACAGCAAGTTTGTCAAATGGAACATATATTTATAAAATCAACGACTTCACGAATAGATTTGTAAAGAAATAAACTACTATTATATATTTCAAAGTCAACCACGCATCCGCGTGGTTGACTTGTTTTAACCCCCATTTGATTCTAGTTTCATGGCTAAATATTCATATAACTAAACAATAGAAGTGTCATAGAGGTTTCCTATGTGAACCAGAAAAGCATTAGTTGACATAATAAATAGTTAAATGAAGTGTGTAAAATGGAGACTGTATCCTTTATTATATTAGTAAATAGAATATACAGTCTCAAAAATGCACATAAATAAGTATAGAATTCATTTAATAACATCTGTTTAACTTCATTTCATAAACTATATGTTTATATAGCTTGACAATAACTATTCTTTAATATTATACTACATGACATAAGAATTGATTTTATAAACTAAAAGTGTTTATAAATAGTGTGCAAAATTGAGACTGGGTTTTTATTATAGTATATTAATAAACCATGTAGCCTCAATTTTGCACACATATAGTCAAATAAGTAAGCAATAAGTTCCACTGTTTAAAGCATTGTTTTAAATTTATAAAACTTAAAAACAATGCTTAACAAAGATAAAAAACACTTCAAAATAGGTTTTGAAGTGTTAGAATATCATTTAGGAAAGAAGATTTATCAATATTCAAAACATTTCAAATTACTTAACGTTTATGATTCTATAAACAGTGTCACAAAAGAAACTTTAATTAATTCTAACATTCCTAACAGACATATTCCAAAGTTAATTGACGATACATTACCAGAAATTCACGATTCCATTTCATTCAGTTGTCAAAATGTTCAAAATCTAACTTTAGGCAGTTATTGGACTAATCTTGACATAGTAGAATTATATGACTTGTATTCTGCATTTATTATCGGAACTGAAAACACAGATAAGTTTGTCATTAGAAATACTGAAACGCTTTATACTAAGCTAAGAAGTGAACTATTAAGTGAGTTTCCTGAATACGGAAAACAATTGCATAAATCATTATTCGACGAGTTCAAATCAAACAATTCAGTCAAAAACAAGTATCTAAAATTCTTTATTGGTTTTGCATTTGAATTCAAAATTGCTAATCAAATGGAAGTCATAGAAAGTTTTAGCGAAACTACAAGAGCCATTATATACGCTGACATTAGATACCATTATTTCAATGAATTCTTTGAATTCGAGATAATGGAAAAGGAAAGCCATAAATACATTGAATCCAATTTACATACTATATACAATGACCCAGATATGACGAGTTTTGAAGACATTGAAAACGTATGGCATCTTGAAAACTGGTTAACAATTGAAGAAAATAATCAACAACAGTAGTTTACAGCATGATTATTAAGAAGAACATAATACCCGAAATAGAACTCAGATACAATCCGATCGACAAGAAAGATAGAATCAAAATAGCAAATAGTCAGAGTGTTTATGAGTTGCTACTTGACAATTGGAACATGGATACAATTGAACTATTGGAAGAATTCAAGGTAATATTTTTAAATCGAGCCAATGAAGTTATAGGAGTTCACACAATTTCAAAAGGTGGTATTTCAGGAACCATTGTAGACATTCGTCTGATTATTGCTATTGCCATCAAAACTGCTTCAAGTGCAATTATACTAGTTCATTATGCAAAGTAAAATATAATGTAAAGTAATTCAGCACCACACACTTAAAACATAAAGATATATAAAAAATACTTTACATTATAATTTATGCCAGAACTAACTCAGGTTTAATTCAATTTGCTTTTATTTTACTATGTATTGTAATCTATTTTGATAGTTTCTAGCTAAGCAAAAAAGAAAGTTTTAATTACCTTTCCATTTATCTTGTTGTTAAACAAAATTAAAAACCAACCAAAAATGCAATCTGGAAGTAGTAAAATATGGTACTAATCATGGCTTCCCATAAAATCTTTAAGAACACTTAAAGATTTTACTAAAAAATTAGCTGCAAATTTAAAAGATGCTTGTATTAGCGCTGGTTTCGTTTGGAAACATCATGATGTGAAAAAATTAACGAGAAAGATAAATGGTGGCAATAATGGATTAAACCAGCGTCAAAAATATACGGATGATTTAAAAACAATATTTGATTATGACAATTGTGAAAAGAACCCGTAGTTTACTATTATTATTTTTAATAGCTAAAGTTCCTGTAAAAGGACTACAAAAAATCACAAGGATAACAATAAAACTGTAATAGATACTTTAGGTAACAATAAAATTACATTAGTAAACAAAGCTTCAAAATTTAATATTAAAACTAATTTTAGGTAGTTGTTTCATGAAAATTTTATTAATTAGTATAATAAGTTTTCTGTTTCCAAATCTATAAAACACAGAAAATAATTCATCTTCATTTTTAAAAGACTCCCCTTTTTCATCATCATAAAATAAAGTATAAATAGGTTCTTTCGGGACTATTGTTTTTCTTATTTTTAATTTATCAAATAAGGTATTTGTTTCCTCGTTAAGGTTATCCTTAACATATGATTCAATACCTAAGGAAAGGAGATTCAATAATTGTATATAAAAATGATAGGATTTTTAGATCTCTAAAAAATATGGTAACTCTTATAGAGAAATTTAATGAATTAGGTATTCACTTTAAAAGTTTGAGTGAACCTGAATTTGATACTACATCAGCAAATGGTAAGTTCTTATTACATATCTTTTCAGCTGTTGCAGAATTCGAGCGAAAACTTATAAGTGAAAGAACAAAATTTGGCTTAGAAAATGCAAGAAAACGAAAAAAACATTTAGGTAGACCTGTTGGACCAAAAAAGGAGACAATTGAAAAGTACAAATATGCAAACCATCTATACAAAAGTCAAAACCTTCCTATTGGAGAAGCTTGCAAAAAAGCAGGTATAGGTAAGACTACTTTTTATAGAATAGAACAGTTTTTAAAATAGTATATTCTTATCAAGTAACAATCTTCCTGCCTCTAAATAATTTTAAAGACTCATCTTTCACAATTCCAAAAAAGAAACCGGAACCTATCCAATATTAGTCGTGTTGTATTTTTTTTAATTATCAACTTCTTTTTTAATATTAATTCGTTTTACTATTTTACTACTACTTTTTTTGCAATATCTCCCTTCGAAGTTTTCATATTAATTAAATATGTTCCTGTGCTTAATCCAATTGTTTCCAGTTTATAATTAGTGTCTTTCGAAGGAGTATTAAAAGAATAAACTGATTGCCCTAAAATATTAAACATATGAACTGATTCAATTTTTTCCTGAATTGGATTATTAATCACAATACTGTTTTCAGAATTAGAATAAAAAACATCAATAGTTCCTTCTAACTGATTATCTACTATATCAAGAACTGAATTATTAAAAACAACTTCAAAACGATTTAAATACTCTCCTATTGGCAAGTTTACTTCATAATCACTAACTCTTAAGTCACGATATACATCAGTTTCTTTATCATGCAAATAAATAATCTGTTCGTTTGGTATATTTTCAAGTCCATCCAAACTAAACTTCATTAATCCCCCTTCAGCTACTTTAACCCCTAAAGGTAAAACTTGATCAGTATCAAAATTATTTACAGCTTGTATCACAAACTTACCCTCATTAAATATCCAGAATCCATCTTCTGTATTATTTTCTATCATAGGGGCATCGTATCCTAAATCAAAATCATTAGTTGTACTCTCATCAAGTCCTGCTAATAATTGACGATAATAGCCAGAAGGTGTTTTTATTAACAACCTAAACTTCTGTCTTTCATCTACCGAAGTATTATAGATCACATTTGCATTTCTGAAACTAACCGAAGGGTCAGCAGCTTCTGTTTTAAATACACGTTGGCTATTTTTAAATATTACATCGCCTCCAGTAACTGTAGTGGTTGTATTAGGCACACTTGCATCTAATGCTGCTATAACAAAGAAACCTTGACTTAATGTAATATATCTTTGAGGAATTTTAGTTCCCATATCTCCGTTATTATTTATTCTTACATCATTGGAGATAGCCTTAACCCCTCCCATTAATGTATACGTAGCATAACCTCCTACATACTCTGAAAGATAATGCGTCGCTCCAGAGAAATGATCCCAAAAATACAATGCTCCATTGATAATATTACTTGAAGCTCTTCCTGCTCCAGAATTAATATTATCTAAAATAAATTCATCTGCATCAATTGCAGAAGGATACGGATTACCAACAAGTCTGTCAGTATTTAAGGCAATTGGCAATACTATATCTCCATTATACGGTTTACCTTTAAATACATAATTCTGATTAGTTGTTATTTCTGCCAAACCTGAAGTCCCTTTCATTGTATATCCTTCCCCAGCAAGTAAGCTACTGTTTTCATTAATTGAAGTCCAAGAATTATAATCATCATGCAATCCATTAAATTTCCATAACCAATACGTACTAATAGTAATAGGTGAAGTCATTGCTCCATCTGCCGCTGTATATGCAGGCTGGAAATTAATAGGTTGTGGAGTTGCAGAAATTGTTCCGTCTGACAAAATATCAGAAATTATATAATTAGCATTAATACTATGAACACCTGTTCCTTTTGTTCCTATACCTGAACTAATCGTCCCCACACAAGATCCCCAATAATTATAGTTATATCCCCTAGCAGTTCCTTGTTCATCTCTTTCTAGAAAACCACCACTATCATGATCAAGAATACTTCCTTCATCTTGAAGAAATTGAGATTCTCCTATTAAATCAATAATACCGTCTAATTCAATATAATGAGTAACTCTTAAACTTTGTCCAGTGTTTGTTTCATCTTGTACTTCTATTGGGTCAGCTATTGTTAATTTTGCGTTTGTAGTATCCGAAATCAATCCTAAAACTGTAATGTTCTTATCTCCCGAATTGATATCATGAGATGTTTGAACAATATTCCAATCAACTCTAGTTGAACCATCAACACTTAAACAGTTTGGCTCACTCCACACAGTATCTCCATACAACCAAGGTGTTGCTGCAGACGTATCTCCCCATTCACCATCTCTAACAGAAATATAAGGTAAAGGTGCAGTTTGTAACTGAATTGTTGTAATATTTTTTGGCGCTCCATGTTTTGAATTACTTGACTGATCCTGAATTCTATCATTAAACATTGGGTAATACCCTAACAAATCACTCCAACTTAACCCTCCTGAAACATTTAATGGAATTACTTTACCCCGAACATCAACTCCATTTTGTTCTATTTCTTGATTCATCATTTCATGAATTTGATTTGATGATAAACCAACATTCCAGATTCTTACCTCGTCAATATACCCATCAAAATAGTGTTTTGGAACTGTAGGTGTATCACTATCAAAACTTGCTCCTAAAAGACATTTTTCACTAACATCAATTGGCGGATTAGCAGATAAACCACTAATAACTTCAACCCCATCAATGTATAGTTTTGCAATAACTCCATCATAAGTTGCTGCTATATGATACCATCTGTTATTTGTTATTGCATACGGCGAAACAATATTCATTTGTACAGTCCCAGTATTATCATACCATATTAAATTTGGTTGACTATTATTTAGTACTAAATGATAGCCTCTTTTATTACCTACACCAGCTTTAGTATCTCCTTTTGATATAATTGTCCCAGTGGTTACATCTGTTTCTTGTAAAACCCATGCCTCCAATGAAAAAGCACCTGTAAAATCATGATTATCACCGAAATCAACATGGTCATTTACACCATCAAAATCTATGGCTGCCTGAGATGATCTCCAATCTCTGTCTGATCCTGCATCAAAAATAGGGTGAGAGTTCGCTTGTAAACTACTATTTGTAGGATCAAAACTAGCGTCATTATTATCAAATCCGTTATCTAATCCATCATTATCAGAATCTATCCCTACAAATATCCCAGAATCCGCACTTGGAGTATCTCCTGCATCAACAACTCCATCTCCATTTGTATCATGTCCCTCAATAGCATCTGCTTCTTCTGAATCGTCAGAATCTAAATCTAAGAAATCTGGCGTTCCATCGGAGTCAGTATCTGTAGTCAACAAACCTTGTCCTCCAAAACTTCCTGATGTATCAAAGGCATCTGCTATCCCATCTGAATCTGAATCATTAGTTCCAAAAGCTTGATACCCTCCTGTAATTTGCGCCTCTGTATTATCCGTTATTCCATCATCATCGGAGTCTAAATCCATATAATTTGGATATCCGTTATTATCTAGGTTTTTATTAGGATAACTATTTGGAACACCATCACTATTGGTATCTGCACCAGTAATCAATCTACTTCCTGCTCCATCAAACCCATCGTGATACCCATCGGAATTCACATCGATAAACCCATCTATTTGTCCATTATTATCTATATCATTTTCTCCTATTTCTCTTAAATCAACAATACCGTCACCATCAGCATCTAGATCAATTCTACTTGCTAATGTATCATTATCAAAGTCTAAATCTGCTAAACTGCTTCCACTTGTTTCTGTAGTATTGTATTGTACTGACACTTCTCCTAAACAAGAATAATCTGCACATGAATTTGCACCGCTATCACCTTCTACATTATTATTAGGTCTAAAAGTTAACTCTACTAAACCATCATTATTTGCTATATTCCATAATGCTATAGATATATTTTCTGTACCACATACTTCGATACAGTCTGTACCACCAGGTTGAATATTTCCTTGAACTAAAGTTGTTCCCCCTGCTCCATCATCAATATATAAATCAAATTGTTCTCTTGAGCCTGGAGACCCTCCTGTTTTATCATAATCACCAGTTATACAATAAGAAACTCCAACATCAAAATTTGTATTTGCTGTACTTACAGGAAAACTAACTACATGGTTATAGTTTATTGTAGTTCCAGAACAATCTCCAGTTGTTGTTAAATAATTCCATGGAGAAATACTTAAATCATACACATCAGGAAATCCATCAGCATCAACATCTGTTAAATCATCTGTAATTCCGTTTCCATCTACATCTACACCACCAGCTTCAACTAAATCAGGAATAGAATCATTATCACTATCTGAATCAACATCATTTGAGATACCATCTCCATCCGTGTCTGTTTGACAATATTGCATACCAATAAAACGTAACGATCCTGTATCAGGATGCAGTATATGAAATTCAATCCTAGACACTAACTTGTTTGGAAAATAAAAATACACTGAATTCAATTCATCAAAACCTGTTGAATCTGTAGGAGGATCTATTGATCCAGCTCCATTTGTATTATCATGAAACACATGACCTGCTAATTGCTCTACTTGTTGCCCACGCATAAATACACCATCAGCATTACCATCAACTAAAGGAATTAAAGTATTGGTATCATCGTATACATTTACTGTCCAACTTTCATCTTGATCAAAGTCAACCAATTTAAAAAACAAATTATCAATAGGATTAGACAGTGATACTGTTAAATCACCTTCGGAAACACCACCATTCCCTTCTCTAGCTTTTATTCCGAAACCATGATCAGGCGAAAGAAGTTCCGACTCTAGTTTATCAAAACTCCCAGAAAAAGTGTAGGTGACTGTTGTACCATTTAAAACATATGAACTACCATTTACCAAAGCTGTTCCATCAGGACCAATAGTATTCTCAATATCAAAATCATTACAACCTTCTGTAATATCAGTTAACCCATCATTATCATCATCTAAATCACAGTAATCAACCACTGAATCTAAATCAACATCTGGTTGTGTTGGATGTTTATAATCAGGTGTGTACTGGGAGAAAGCTGTTAAAGAAATTAATAGCATACTTGTAATCATAAAACCTTTTCTACAATCAATACTACAAAAAAATGGCGTTGAGTATATTTTATTCATAATTCATTTAATTAAATGGTTATTTCAAATATTTACTTCTGTACTATAAGTTTTTTTGTGTAGGTATGGTTATTCGTTTTAACTTCAAGAAAATACATTCCTGAACTCAAACTACTAACATCAATGTTTTGGGGATTATTACTAATTACTTTTTCTAATTGACCTAGGGGATTATATATGCTAATTTTTGTTATTTTCTCTTCATTATTTAACCCAATATTTAGGTTGTTTTTTACTGGATTTGGATATACTTTTAACGCTTCCTTATTAAAAACATCAACATTAGTAACACCAAGTACAGGATTATTTATTTGGTAGACATATAATTCTTGACCACCATCACTAACTACATATAACAACTGATTATCATAATCTATCGTTATACCCTCAAGTTTATCTAAAGTATTCCCTCCAGAAGTTTTTAATTGGTATGAATCTATTACAGTTCCATTAGTAGCACATTTATACACTGTTGATGCTTGATCACTTGCTAACCATAAATTTCCAGTTTCTTCAACGTAATGCGCTCCTGAATAATCCCCAGCATAATTTAACGGATGCTCACTAAGAACATTAAAGCTACCATCAGCTTTTACAAGTGCTCCAGGGTTTTTCTCATTTAAGAAATATATTTCATCGTTTAAAGCATCATAAGTTACTCCTTCAATTCGACTATTGTCACCACCTGCACTTAAATCAGTATTTGAATAACTCATTGTATTTGAAGAAATAAACACATCATTAACACAATCATACTCTATTAACTCTCTAGTTCCTTCAACTGCAACTAATAATTTCCCAGGCTTATACATAGATACTCCTTCAAGATCACTTCCTGAATAATTTAATGTTTGGAGTGTTACACCGCTTGTTGATAACCTATATACCAAACCTGTATTATCACTAACTGTATACAATTGATTATTAGCTTTGTCAAAAGCTAAGCCAGATGGTTCTAATACGGTAAGACTAAATGTATTTATTAAAGACATCGTAGTTAAAGACAAATCTCCTGTGCCTTTTAAACTAAAAGTGTATTCACTTTCATCAGAATCATTACTTAGTATTGTTATTGCTGCTTGGGAGTCTCCGTTTAAACTTGGCGTAAAACTAACTGAAAAATCACTTGACCCTCCATTTGAAATCAACATAGATGGTTGAACTGTTATTACAAAATCAGCGTTATCACTTGTAACAGATGTTATATCTAAATCAGCCGAACCAATATTCTCTATTGTATATGTTTTTATTATTTCCGAAAGATTATTCGTCACACCAAAATCCGTATTATTAACTACTGATGGACTATCGGTACTTTCATCACTAATTATATTAGAATTAGTATCTACAATATTTATTTCTGGACTTGGAGACACTCCATTTCCAGTAACAACAAATTCATAAGAAGCATTTATACCATTAGTATATGTAATTTTTATTGTTGCGGATTTAACTCCCAAAGAACTAGGAGTAAATGTAACATTAAAATTAATTGGTGTTCCGTTACCAGATAAACTACCTAAATTGTTAGCATTAGTTGTAAAATCGGTAGAACCTGTAATAGCAATAGATATGTTATTTAATGTATTAGAAGGACTTCCTCCTCCTATAGTATTATCTAGTACAAATGTGTTTATTTTAGACAAAGAAACTACTACATCACTAAAATTAGTATTATCACTAATATTGGGTGTTGTATCTAAATTTGAAATTACCATTGCATTTCCAGAAACCTCAAGAGTTCCTTGACAATAAACATTAGATATAAAAAAAGCAAGAAAAATAGATAGGGTAAAATAATTTTTAAACATAGTAATTAAATTTGAGGTTTAATATATTATGTAGGCAACTATTTATAAGATCTGGGTAGACTCTCTTGTTAAATATACTTATTTATCAACAATAAAGTTAATTTATTAACAAATACCCGATAAAATGAGTTTTTTTATAGATTATAATTAGATATCAATCATATTAAGTAAATGAAATGTCGTAAAAAAACACCTAACCCCTTCGCTAGATTCTCTATTTCATCCATAGATTATAGATTAAAGTTATAATTTATATAATTATTTAGCCAAAAAACATATAAACCTTAATTGTACTTTTAATTTCATTCTTTTGAAGTCCTAAATAATATGTGTGTTGCACTTATGAGTTGAACACAGCAAGAAATATAATACGTGATTTTTTTTATTAATAGTTTTGCTAAAAATTATTTTGCTTTTTTAATCTATCTACAGACTATTTAAGTCCTTGTAGTTTTTTTTAAATAACTTTTATAGTTACAAGTATAATATTAGAAATATAGCTATATAGCTATATTGTTTTTCTCTCTATTTAACCTGCTTAGTTTCTTCACTTACTACTATCCAATCATCAGTTTTAACAATTTTTAGTGATACCTTTTAAAATCTTATTACAGGTTAATTTCTATAACAGAAGGTAGAAAACAAATACCTAAGTCTTGCCAAACATAGAAAGTAGTGGTAGATTAGCTTCTGAAAGGTACATCTAATGTCCAAAACATTAAAAAAACTAAATTTATGACTTTAAAAGAACTAGGCGAAAAATTGAATAAAATGTATACAAACGCTCCAGAAAGAGAATCTGTAGCTATGATTCATCTATTCGGTATTCATTTTTCTAAAGAAATAGTTTTTTGTGGAGTGTCTAAGATAATGATTGTAAAAGAAGCCAAAATTCCAAAATCTTATAGTGCAGAAATAAATAAAAGAGTAAAACTAGCTAAACATGTAACACTGAATAAGGAAACAATTGAAATGATAGAAAATATTATGTCTATATGGCCAATTACAAAAAGACAAAGTAATATATATAAAGCACCTCAAAGAGGTGCTTTATAGTTTAAGTCAAACTGCATTAGTTACTCCAAACTTTACAATCTTGAATTACAACATCAGTTAAAGTTCTTCCAGAACAATTCCCGATAATTGTAATCTTCTGGCCTTTTCGAAGCTTAGATATGATTTTAATATTATCATCATCGAAATAACAGTTTACATTATCCAAATAATCAGCTGATAGCGTTACATAAGGATTTTCTAAAATGTCTTTTCCGATATCACTAACAACACCAGTAATACCTAACTTTTTTCCTTTATAGTTTTCATCTGCTAAAACTTGGTTTGAATCATAAGCTCTGTATAATTCTTTTGCACTTATTTCTATATCTACGCTCAATACATACGGACTATCTGGGTAAACCTTCTTGACATAATTATTATATGCTTTTTTATTAGCTAAATATGGTATATAAAAGTTTAGATCATCATTAAACCAATTACTAACTGTTTTATTAGCTTTAAACAGAGAATTTAAAAACTTACCATTTTTAGGGTTCATCATTACAAATATTGCAGTCATATCAAATGATGGAATTGTTTCTCCTGTACTTACCTGAACTTTAGCATTACTAAATAATCCATATTCTTTTTTATAATTATCAAAGACCTCAACCAATTCCTTTGTTAAACCACCATTACTAGGGGTTGTTAAACTAATTACTTTAGCTACAAAACTTAATCTTTCTTTAGGATTGTTTTGTTTATTAATTTCATTTTGTTGTTCCAAACTTATAGCTGTTGAACTTGAACCATTATCATTAATATGATTAACTCGAACTCCATGATTTACAGCACTTATTAAAACTAAATATTCAGAAGAAATTACTTTTTTTTCTACTAAGTCTTTATAAATAATTGATTGTTTCAAATCAGCTAATAATTGTTGTCTATTTTTCTTTGACTGCTCAGACAAATCTTTTACATTATTAGCCACCTGATCAAAATAGTTTCCATTACTTGATTTATATAAAGTTTCTGTCTCATTAACTAAACCTTTAGATTCTTTACCTAAATCAGCAAACATAGCAGATACGATAAATAAGCCTATATAAACTCCATATCTTAAAATTTTATTATCCCAATCTTTAATTTTTGTACCAATCAATTCTGATATTTTAGGAATAAAAACTATCCCAAGGATTAAGGTAAATAAACCTGATAATGGAGAGCCACTAAATAAGTTCCCTAATCCTCCCATAATAAATAAAACTGCTAAAACGTACTTTAAAACTTTCATATAAATTTAATTGTACCCTCAGCCCCAAAGAGTTGTTAGTTATAGTAAACAAAAAAGCGTGGGACTTTAGCTTATTGCTTGGAGAGGTACTGGTATACCCACGACACAAATAAACTAAGCCCACGCCGGAACGTGAGCATTAAGTCCATTTATCTTGTGTCGTATTAAATTACCAGTTTTCTCCGAGCAAGAATAAATAGCTAACGCTAATTAATATTTTATGATGTTTTTTTTTCTTTCTTATATAATTATATTTCTAAAACAAATTTAACAAACTTGATTGAATATTCATCTTTAGTTGAATTAAAGTTCTAAAACCGTTAGTATACACTAACATAATCGATTTTACTTATTACTAAGTGCGTTAAGTATAACATATACTTATAAGTGGTTGCATCATGTTAACAGATTATTATTTGAATAGCTCTGAATTCTTCTCATATCGCACATATACCAGCCGTATCTCAACCAAACCTAGATGCCGACACATTAATCACTCGAACTACAAAAGTTTAACAATTTTACCTACACTCCCTACACCTTCTTATTCGGTGGATATTCATGTACAGAATAATAGGTGCCATTATACTGCCTATTATACTCAAACTTATGCTTTCTTAATATCTTACCTAATTGAGATGCTTGACCTGTGCTAGGTATATTACGATAAATCTTAATATAAATATCTGTTGGCCTCATTAAAGATGGAATCCCTCTTGCATCTAATCCCTTAGGTCTAGGTAAATTCATTTTTTGACATGTTGGGCTATATAAATCTAATAACTTAACCTCCATTGGCGATTTAACACGGAATGACTCATTATTTTCTTCTATTTTAATTATGTCCTCTTTTCCGAAAAAATAATTCATACCCTTTTCTAGTAAGTGCATTGCTTCTGAATAAACCAAATCAATATCTATATTATGCATATAATCTATACTGGAAACTTGAAAACATAAAAAACGTCTTGAGCCAGATAAATCATACAAAAATTCTGTGTCATTAATACTACCTATAAATGATGCCCTACGATCTAAATCTGTATTTCTTCTTGCATAAGCTTTACGTACTTTTATACCTCCCTTAGTAATAATTTCTTTTAAACTACTAGTATTTCTCTTACCAAGATTTGTTAACTCGTCTAAATCTATAAGTATTGTTTCCGCTAAATGTACAAGTGTATCTTTATTCCCTGGTTTTATAGTACCCGAAAAACAATAACTCTTTAATGATTTTGGCAATAGTTTATTTATCCAAGTACTCTTACCTAAACCCTGTCGACCAGACAATACAATCATCTGTTGATTAACTTGACCTTCTTTTGTTGCACAAGCAACCATACCCATTAGCCATTTACGCAAACAAAAAAGAAAGTAATTCTGATTCGTTGATTCTATCGTTGCTGCTAATTTCTCTATTTCACTAGGTATAGACTCATCCCATTTAGGCAAACCATTAAAATATTCTTTGAACGGATCGTATAACTCAACTGAATCTGAATTAAGTAACATCTCTATTTCTGAAACAGATGTTTTTAAGCCTCGTAACTTGAACTCGATTACCAAAGAATTCACAAACCGTTCTGTAATTTCTTTAAACTCATTTTTATCTTTATCCGAAAATTCTATAAGCGCTTTTACCGTATTATACCTAAAATCATACATTTTTTCTAACTCGTTTATTATTACCTGAAGTACTGGTGGTTTATTTTCTTCTCCCATAATTTAATATTTTAATTGTGTTAATTTGAATGTGTTTTCCCGATATATTACATGTTATAAGTTTATACCAGATCATGAATACTTTTTTTAAGTTTTGTTCGTAGTTCTAAAAGCAATGGATCTCCTTTATTTTGATCCAATTCCAAGACTCGCATTATTTTTTTATACCTACTACGCTTAGTACTTGAAGTATTTGTGTTTCTTGAAACTAGTTCTAGCCAATACTTAGGAGTTCTACCTGCGTAATATTGCTCTAATTGGTTAATCTTCAATCTTGACAAATCATAACTCCCATTAAATTGTAACTCAGTAAACTTCCTGTATAATAATTCAGTTAAGGCTATGTAGCTTTCATCAATTAATAAGTCTGCTAGCGTTGATGCATGTTTTTTAATCGTTCGAGTTTTATTAAACACCAACTCGTATCTTAAAATTTGGTGTGGTAGTTTTACTCTACCATTACCTGTATACACATCGTAAGTCTTATCATAAAATTTAATAATGTATTCGCTTAAAGTAATTTTCTTACCATAAATTTTACTACTACTTCTACTTGATCTTGTGTTTTCTGCTTCTTTAGTAAACTGGACTGATTTAAGTTTTTTTAAATAATTCATGGCAGGATTATCAAGCTGAATATTTACTCCTATCTCGATTTTTCTAATAAAAGCTTTATCTAAATCGAACTGATATAGTTTACTCAAATGTTTTAAAATTAAATACAACTCCCTATATCCAAAGTAATCATGGTTACCTTCCTTACCATTTAGCTTAGAGTATGCTTTATGTAATGAATTTCTAATTTGGTATTCTCCAGGTTTAAGAATATGGCAGAGACCTAGATGATCTATTGCCTTATATTTGTCAATTCTCCCTTTCGAATTAAGAATACAATTAAATTGTAATCCGTTATAATTAAAGATAGGAGGTAAACCCTCAGACCAATCTATATTATAAAATCGCATGTAAAAATATGTGTAATCTACCATAGTTACTTGTTTATGATTTCTGAAATTGTTTCTTGTTTTCCTTCTTGTATAAAGGCTTTTAATTCTTTCTTAGAAAACAGCCATTTACTATTTCTCTTGTAGCAAGGTATTTCACTACGTTGCGCCTTTTTTCTTAAAGAATGATGGGATAGTTTCAGATAATCAGAAGCACCAATGATATCTAAAAACTCATCCTCCTCTTTTGTAGGAGGTGAGTTTATCTGTTGAAGTAATAATTGTAATTCTTCACGAATTATACTTCTTAGTTCATTTGGTTCTATTGAATATAAAAAATGCTTCATCTGTGCCGTTTTGATAGTACAAATTGAAGCATTTTCTAAGTTAATCTATTACGGAGATTACTTCCGTAAACTACATTTTTTAATCATAAAACAAATTCTTAAATTCCTCTCTTAGTTTATGATTTGAATCAGAATTCATAGCTTTTTCAAACGTACTTTTAGACATACTCACCCCAAAAGAGTTTAGTGCTACCTTAATTAAAGTTTCATAATCAGTTTGAATATCAGAAAACCCTTTTAAAGGAATTACAAAAGATAAAATAAATGCTAGACTTGTTTTACTCCCTTTTTTCTTTACATTCCAGTAATAATTCTCACTATAATATTCATTTTTCAACAACCACTCTTTTAATCCATTCATTTTTTTAGAATCTGTAATCAAATCCTCTATTCTTTCAACTGAAACTTTATTATCTAATATCCCAATAACACTTTCAAGGTATTTTTTTTGAACTTCAATAAAATTGGAAATTAATAGCTCCTTTTGATATATAATATTATCATCTACCTCGTCTGTCCAATAATCAGATCTTCGGCTTTCATACTCATTAATATCTTCCCTCTTAAACAATACTGATTTTCTTCTTTGATTGATTACATATATATTCTGTAACACACTTTTAAATTCAGACAAATAATACATCTTATCATTAAAATTATCTCGGGATATTTCATTTAACCTTCTTAATTTTAATTTTAAATCTCTTCCATATTGATTTTCGTCATCATAACCATTAAAGCTAATAGCAACTTCTCGATACAGAAATCAGTAAAAATCTTCTACAATAAGTCATTAAAGGGTTTATCTACTTACAACTTCCTAAAAGATACAAATAGGTTCCAAAGTAAGATTCCTTTTATAATATAAAAATATCCTTTAATCACCAATAAGTAAACTTATATGTAGGCCATAAAAGGTCAATTCTTAAAAACTTTTTTTACTTATTCTTTCAAATCAGTACATTTGTCTTTTCATAAAATTCTAACTCTATTGTGAAGAACTAAACAACCTATATGTTGCAAGATGGTTTTTGTCTAAATACTACTTCAAGCATGGAGTTTATATCTCTTCGATAACAACCAATTAGAAATTTATATCAATAAAAGTAATAGATTGTTTTTTTTTAATAAAGTTTATATTTAATATGAAAGTTTTAACAACTTTACTTAGTTTCTTTTTTACAATCAGTGTTCTATCGCAAAAAACAGAACTTGATAATTATTATACAAAACTAGATCGCAGCTCTATTATAAAAGACTCAATCACAAAAACAGAAACCTTAAATTATTTAAATATTGCTAAAAAACAAGTAAAACCAAATGTAATTATCCATTTAAGTCAAATGCTTGCCAACTATTTATTATATACGGAAAGTAATCATAGGCAATCTTTCAAAATTTTAAAAGAAAATGAATCTTTTATAAAAAAAGCAACTAATACAGAACAAATAGGTAAATATTATATTGCTTATGCAGATGCTGCTATTTTCAATCAGCAACATTCGCTCTCTTTAGAAATTGCTAAAAAAGGAATTGATTTATTAGAAAAACACAAAGACTCTTCTTTATATGAATTTGGATACTCTTATTTAAAAGCTGCTGAAACTAGTATGAACCTTAATCGGTTTACTGAAAGTGCCCAGTTTTATCAAAAGGCTGAGCAAATTTTTGAGCATCAAAAAGACACCTTATTTGTTTTATGGTCTAAAAACGGATTAGGCACTTTATTTAGTAATAACGGTTTGTTAGAAGAAGCAGAAGAAACAAGAGCACCTATTTACGCTCTAGCGAAAAAAATTAACCAAGAGCAAGTTGCTGCTATGGCACATATTAGTAGTGCATTAAATGCATCTTTTCTTAAAAACAAACAAAAGGAGCTATATCATACAAGAGAAGCCTTAAGATGTAAGTATAAACATTCAGATATATACGAAATAGTAAATACATTAAGTATTACATTTGCTACTGCTGCTTTTGCTAGGAACCAAAAAAAAGACTCTTCTAACTATTACCTCAATCGGTTAGAATCAAAAATTAAAAAACATAAAGGAAACACTTTTATGTACTCTTACTACTTACTAGCAAAAGCGTATAATTCTTTAACTAACCATCAACTTGATAATGCAGAGAAAAACACTCTAGCGTTTATTAAACTTATAAAACACAACAAAGCAGACCCTAACTATTTAGAAGCAGTAAACTTATTAGCTAAGATTTATGAACAACTAAACAAACCCGATAAAGCCTTATTTTATTATAAGCAATATAAGCATATTGGTGACTCGTTAAACCTAAAACAGTCTAAAACAAAATTTGCTTACACGCAATCCTTATTTGAAGCTGAAAAGAAAGACTTAAAAATTAATAATCAGCAGCAAGAAATTAAAGTTTTAGATTTAGAAAACAAGCAACGAAAGCAAACACTCATTTATAGTTTACTAATATTCATAACCTTATTATTTGTAACCTACTTAATTTTAACTAAAATTAGAGTTAGAAAAGAGCAAAAAACTCAAAAAGAATTTTCACAAAACCTAATTACTACTCAAGAAAATGAACGTGCAAGGTTGGCAAGAGAATTACACGACGGTATTGGACAGCAACTAATTTTATTAAAGAAAAAAGCGCAACAACAAGACGCTAATTTGGGTCTAATGACCAATGTTGTATTAGAGGAAATGAGAGGGATTACAAAAAACCTACACCCATCTGTTCTTAAACAATTAGGGCTTACAGCAACTTTAAAACAACTAATTAATACTATAGATGAAAATACCGAGCTATTCTTTACCTATGATATTAATCAAATTGATGAATTATTATCTCCTAACAATGAAGTTAATGTATACCGAATTATTCAAGAATGTATCAATAATATTCTGAAACACGCCAATGCCACTGCAGTAGAAATTGATATTTTAAGAAGTTTAACAAATATAGTTATTAAAATTTCTGATAACGGAACAGGGTTTAATGTGGAAGAAAAACTTACTAAAAGCAATAGTTTAGGCTTACAAACTTTAAAAGAAAGAGTACATATTCTAAACGGAAAATTAAATATTAGCAGTAATAAAAGTGGCACCACTATAAAAATATATGTATTATTTACATAACTGTTCTTTTGGTCATTATAATCAGTAGTCTAAAAGGATCTACTTAAGTTTATAAACTACTTCACAAATTCACTTTTAAAAAAAAAAAATTCAATTTCATCATTCCTTCGTCCCCCCCCCCTTCTACTTTCAATTTCATCTTCAAAACCCTTCATAACTCTACATCTAAAACCTACGTACCCTACTACTTTTTTGCACTATATACGTATTTTTTAAAGCATTGCAGTGTGGTAACTTTCGCCCGTTAACAAATGTTATTAAATTATGAAAAAAACAATACTGTTAGTTGGTTTTATTTTACTGAATATAACCGCGTATGCCCAAGTAGGAATTGGCACTACTACACCAGATGCTTCTTCGGCACTAGATATTAGCTCAACAGACAGCGGGTTGCTAGTACCCAGAATGACCTTTGTACAACGTAATTTAATTACCACACCGGCAGAAGGACTCTTAATTTACCAAACAGATGCTACTATAGGATTTTGGTTCTATAAAGGAGGGACTTGGACAACGTTAGGAACTTCAGGAGAATTCCAAAGCGTTGCTGGCGTGGTACAAAACACTACAGCAACGGCAACAGACGATTTTGCTTTTGGTAGTACTAGTTTAGATGATATAGCTGGATTAACTGACGATGCTAAAATCAGTTTCGATAAAAACAAAAGTGCTTTTAGAGCAGGTACCGCTCAAGGAACTCAATGGAATGATGCCAACAGAGGAACTTACTCTACCGCTTTTGGAGTAAATGCTACAGCATCAGGACAAAGTTCTACCGCTTTTGGAGAAGGCTCTATAGCTTCTGGAGCGGCATCTACTGCTTTTGGGGTGAACACCCAATCTACAGCAACACGAACTACTAGTTTTGGTGTTGCTACTCAAGCATCTGGGCAAAGTGCTACCGCTTTTGGAGAAACTACTACCGCATCTGGAGCTGCAGCCACCGCTTTTGGAACCAATACTACCGCTTCTGGTTTACGTGCAGTTGCTTTTGGAAGCGGAACTACTGCTTCTGGAGCGGTTGCTACTACCTTTGGAGAAAACACTACCGCTGTAGGAACCTCTGCTACTGCTTTTGGAAGCAATACTACTGCTAATACTTTTTGGGCTACCGCATTTGGGAACTCAACAACAGCATCTGGAGGCGCTGCCACTTCTTTTGGTACTAGTACTACAGCTTCAGGAGAATCGGCTACTGCTTTCGGAATTAATAACACTGCTCCATCTTATGGAGAAACCACTTTAGGTGTATTTGCAGACAATTATACAGCTACTTCAAATAATACATATAATGCTACCGACAGACTTTTTTCTATAGGTAATGGTACGGCAGTAGGTACTAGAAGCAACGCCCTTACCATTTTAAAAAACGGTAATATTGGTTTAGGTAGTAACAACACCACACCAAGTGCCACCTTAGATATAAAAGGAACTTTTCAGTTAGAAGACGGTAACCAAGCTGCTAATAAAGTATTAACTTCTGATGCCAATGGAAACGCTACTTGGCAAACACCAGCTGCTGGTGGAGATACAGATTGGACCGTAATTGGCACAAACCAATACTCGGCTGTTACAGGTAATGTAGGTATAGGTACTGTTATACCAGCAGAAAAACTAAGTATAGAAGCAGGTAACATTTCTATTAGAAGCGGAAATGCACTCTATGGTGCTTTAAAGTTAGGAAGTGACAATCCTACCTATTATGACCAATGGGCTGGATTAGAATCATATAATACAGGTGGGTCTGATCAATCAGACTTACGTTTTTATACCTCTTACGGAAGTAGAGGCGAACGTATGCGAATATCACGATTAGGCAATATTGGTATTGGTACTACGGCTCCTGCAGAAAAACTTCATATACGTGGAGTCAACCCAAGATTACAGGTTTTACAAACAACCACAGTAGGTGGAGGAACCTACACAGAATGGATGGATGGTGACTCCTTGGTTAGAGGAATAATTGGAGCAGACGGTGTTGGACTATCCGGAACTCCTGACCAATTTACTATGGGTACATGGACAAACCACCCTATAGATTTTAGAACAAACGCAACAAATAGAATGTTTATTTCTAATACTGGTAATGTTGGTATTGGCACAACCACACCTGACCCTTCGTCTGTTTTAGACATTACCTCAACCAGTTCCGGAATATTAATTCCAAGAATGACAGCAGCTCAAAAAACAGCCATAGCCACACCAGCTACGGGTTTAATGATTTACCAAACAGATGCCACAGATGGTTTTTGGTATTATAACGGGGCTACTTGGGTAAACATTTCCACAAGTAGTGCTGGAGAATTCCAAAGCATTAGTGGTGTAGTACAAAATACCACTGATACTACTACTGACGATTTTGTGTTTGGTAGTACGCAATTAGACGATGACACTGCCATTTCCACAGATGACTACCGTATGTTTTATGACAAAAGCAAAGGAGCCTTCAGAGCAGGTCATGCAAATGGCAACCAATGGGATGATATTAATAGGGGGACGCGATCATTTGCTTCAGGCTTTAATAATACTGCTTCAGGTAGTAATTCCACTGCAATGGGTCTTGGAGCAACAGCTTCTGGAAATGAATCAATAGCAATGGGGAGCTATACTACAGCTTCTGGAAATAGATCAATAGCAATGGGTTATTTAACAATTGCTCCTTCTTACGGAGAAACTACTATAGGAATTTTAAATGATGACTCATACACACCTAATTCCGCAATGGACATTAGTCCTAATGACCGTCTGTTTTCTATCGGAAATGGTAATATCGAGGATGATGGGACTCTTTTAACTAGTAATGCACTAACGGTTTTAAAAAATGGTAATATTGGTATAAGCACAACCACTCCTGATGCTACTTTAGATTTAGTAGGAACTTTGCAGTACACAGACGGAAACCAAGTCGCTGGTAAAGTATTAACCTCAGATGCTAACGGTAATGCCACTTGGCAACATGTCAATGATAACTACTGGGTTATTACAGGTAATAATATGGCTGCTAGTGTTACGGGTAATGTAGGTGTAGGAACAAGCGCTCCTGAATCTAAATTAGATATAGCTAACAGTGTTAGGTCTGGTACACATGCTATTAATCAGAGTTTATATGTAACAGGAAACTCATCGTCAGGAACTTTAGGAACTTCTGCTGGTAACATAGAGTTCAGACATAGCAACGGTACTCAAGGAATAGGATTTGGATATAATTCAATATATGCAACAGGAACTAATGCCAATCAAGATTTAAATATTCTATCAAAAGGAACAGGAAATATTACATTGCAGGCATTTGGCTATAGTACAGGTAATGTAGGTATAGGTACTGCTACGCCTACACAAGCAAAGTTGCAAGTTTCCGGCTCCGTTGCGAATAACTTAGCTTACGGATATTTAAACTCCGCAGGAAACACAGGGACTACTTCAGGAGCAACTTCATTATCTATTTATGCATCAAACCGAATAGCGGCTGAAGAGTTCAATGCATTTTCAGATGCACGTATAAAAAACATAGAAGGAATTTCTAACGCTACAACAGATTTAGAAACTTTAAACAATATAAAAATTACTAACTACACCTTAAAAGATTCTATTGCAAAAGGAAACATTAGTTATAAAAAAGTAATTGCTCAACAAGTAAAACAAGTGTACCCGCAAGCAGTAACAAATAACTTAAGCCGTTACATACCTAACATTTACCAATTGGCAGAAATTAATAACGGAGAAATATACCTATCTACTAACTTACAAAAAGGAGATAAGGTAAAACTAATTTTTAGCAAAAGTGAAGAATTGGTAGAAGTAAAAAAGGTATTAGGTAATAGGTTTGAGGTATTAGGAAAAAACAAGTTACCAAACGGAAAGGTATTTGTGTATGGTAAACAGGTAAACGATTTCCATACGGTAGACTATGAAGCCATTTCTATGTTAAACGTATCTGCTACACAAGAATTATTAAAACGTATTACAGAATTAGAAACAGAGAAAGCTTTGCTAAATACTACAGTAAAAAACAACTTATCTGAAATTAGTGAATTAAAAGAAATGCAAACTAAAACAAGCAGCCGTTTACAAGCCATTGAGCAATTGTTACAAACAGAAACGGCCGCTAAACAACAAACTAACCAATAATTAAAATTATTCAACTATGAAAAAAGTAAAATTACTAGCACTACTCTTCTGTGCTTTTATGTTTAATGTAGCTATAGGGCAAATAACCTATTCAGGGCCTTATTCTACAGACTCAAATGCTCCAACAGCTTTAACCTTAGGGATAGGAACCAACACTATTTCTTATACCTATACCACGCCACCTAGTGCTACTCATTATTTTGATGTTACACTACCTGTTAATATGGAAATAACCAATGTTACTTTAGCGGTTAGTGACCCTTCTGCAGTATCCAGTGGTACTATGTGTTGGAATCCTTTTTCTACTTGTAACCCATCTGATACTTGGGGTTCTGGTGGACAAGGAGCTACGGTAATAACAGCTTGGTCTACCCCAGGTACGCTACCCATAACAAGCTCACCAGGAGTTATACAGATGATTAGTAGTGTTGCTGCTAATACCACTTGGAGTTTAGTTTTTACGGTGTCATCTACATTACCTTGTACAGCCCCTACTGTACCAACTGTTAGCTACACACCAAGTACTATATGTGCAGGAAATACTGCTACTTTAAATATTTCAGGCACTTTAAACGATGCTACGCAGTGGAACGTTTATTCAGGATCATGTGGAGGTACTTTAGTAGGTTCAACAACAGGAAGTACCTTGGTAGTAACTCCTGCTGCACCATCAACAACATATTATGTACGTGGTGAAGGTGGCTGTGTTACACCTGGTAGTTGTGGAAGTACCACAGTTACTTTGAGTAACCCTATTGCTCAAATGAGCGGAGGATTTGGTTATTTTGGATGTGGACCACTAACTGTAAACTTTACAGATGCATCTACTGCTGGCGGTTCTACTATTACTAACTGGCTCTGGAATTTTGGAGATGGAAATACTTCTACTCAACAAAACCCAACGCATATTTATCAAGATCCGGGAGTCTATAATGTATCGCTACAAATTACTACTGCTAATGGGTGTACTAATACAATCTCTAAACCTGCTTTTGTTCAAGTAATAGGTCCAGATATAGATTTTTCAACATACGCACCTTTAATTACTACTGGATGTGCACCTCTTACTATTGATTTTCGTGATCTCACCATTTTTGGAGCCCCAATAATAAGTTGGAGTTGGAATTTTGGAGACGGTAACACTTCTGCTCTTCAAGAACCAGTACATACCTATACTACAAACGGATTGTACGATGTTAGTTTAACTATTTCCGACATCGATGGTTGTACTAGAACCCTAACAAAACTTGGCTTTATAGACACTCGAGACACTACAAACCCAACAGCAACTTGCCAGAATATAACTATTCAGTTAGATGCTACTGGTAATGCTTCTATTGTAGCAGCCGATATTGATGACGGCTCTACTGATAATTGTGGAACAGTAAACTTATCAGCTTCACAAACTGCTTTTACTTGTGCTAACTTAGGTGCAAACAATGTTACCCTTACTGTTAATGACGGAAATGGAAACTCAGATACTTGTGTTGCAGTAGTTACTGTAGAAGATAATGTTGTGCCAACTGTAATCTGTCAGAACATCACTATTCAATTAGATGCTGCTGGTAATGCTTCTATTGTAGCAGCCGATATTGATGACGGCTCTACTGATAATTGTGGAACAGTAAACTTATCAGCTTCACAAACTGCTTTTACTTGTGCTAATTTAGGTGCAAACAATGTTACTTTAACTGTTAATGACGGAAATGGAAACTCTGACACTTGTGTTGCAGTAGTTACTGTGGAAGATAACGTTGCGCCAACTGTAATCTGTCAGAACATCACTATTCAATTAGATGCTACTGGAAACGCTACTATTACAGCTGCCGATATTGACAATGGTTCTTCTGATAATTGCGGAACAGTTAACTTATCAGCTTCACAAACTGCTTTTACTTGCGCAAATTTAGGTGCAAACAATGTTACCCTTACTGTTAATGATGGAAATGGAAATTCTGACACTTGTGTAGCAATCGTTACGGTAGAAGATAATGTTGCGCCAGTGGTTGATATCGCTAACTTATCTGATATAACAACAGAATGTGAAGTAACCAGTTTAACCAACCCTACTGCAACCGATAATTGTGCAGGGACTGTAACGGCAACACACAATGCTACTTTGCCTATTAACACCCAAGGAACAACAGTAATAACTTGGACTTATACTGACGGAAACGGGAACACCACTACACAAGTACAAAATGTAATTATTACAGATATTACTTTACCCGTTGCTCTTACTCAAAACATAACTGTTACTTTAGATGATAATGGAAATGCAAGTATTGTCCCTCCAGATATTGATAACGGAAGTTCAGACAATTGCGCAATAGTTGATATGAGTTTAGATCTTGATACTTTTGATTGCTTTAACCTAGGAGATTACACCGTAAATTTAACGGTTACAGATGTTGGAGGAAATACTCATACAACAAGTGCTGTAGTAACTATTATTGGAGATGATTTAGATGGAGATACTATTGAAGATGCTTGTGATGATGATGTAGATGGGGATGGAGTTTTGAATGTAGATGACAACTGCGAATTTACACCAAACCCGGATCAAACAGATTTAGATCAAGATAATATAGGTGATGCTTGCGATGACTTTATAGATATAAAATTAACCGTAAACGACACAGTTACACCAAACGGAGATACTACAAATGATACTTGGTTTATCGAAAATATTTTTAGATATCCTAATGCTACAATAAAAGTATTTAATCGTTGGGGAGTTAAGGTTTTTGAAACTAAAAACGGATATAATAATGATTGGGCTGGTAATTCTACCGAAGGAGGAAGCGGAACACTACCTGTAAATTCATATTACTATGTAATTGAATTGAATCAACCTTCTTTTGGAACTTATGGTATTACGCCTATAACCGGGTGGTTTTACCTAAACTATTAAATTCTAGTCATAATTGAGCTTGTCGAAATATATAAAATTGACTTCGATAGGCTCATTCTGACATTTTAAGCACAATATATTTTTAGAGAATTCTTATATAAAAACATTAAAAATGCATAAAATAATAAAAATAACAGCAGTGTTAATTTTCATTACTACCGCTTTTGTACAAGCGCAACAAACACCTAATTATACTTTTTGGAGAGAAAACCTCCTTATGTTAAACCCAGCGTATGCAGGAAGTACAGAGGAATCAGAAATAAATCTAACCAGAAGAAACCAATGGAATGGCGTTGAAGATGGTCCTAAAACGCAAGCTATTTTTGGGCAAACCAGCTTAAACAGTAAAATGGGATTAGGGTTAAGTATTGAGCAAGACCGTGTGTTCATACAGAAAGAAACTAACTTATTTGCTAGCTTTTCATACAAACTACAATTAGCCGAAAACAAGCACATTTATTTAGGTTTAAAAGCTGGAGGAAGTTTTTTTAGTGCCGATTTACACAAGCTGCAAACAGTCGATCCGTTAAATCAAAACAGCCCAAATAGGTTTAATGCAAACTTTGGTTTAGGAGCTTATTATAAAGCAGAAAAGTATTTTGTTAGCTTATCGGCTCCACGCTTATTAAAAGCAAAACGATATGAAGAAATTTCCGGGCTATCGCAAGAAGCCTCAGATGAAATGTTATTGCTTTTAGGGGGAGGATATTTTTATAATATTAATGATAATATTCAGTTAATACCATCGGCTTTAATGCGTTATACCAACGGAGCGCCATTTGGTTTAGATACAGGTTTATCGGCTAAATTTTATGAAAAATTCGAACTAGGCGCTAATTACAGACTAAACGATTCTGTTTCAGCACTAGCTTCTTTTCAAGTAGCCGAGCCATTACTAATTGGTTTTGCGTATGAGTTTACAACTTCAGACATAAAAGAAACTACCACTGGTGGTCCTGAATTTTTACTAAAATTACAATTCTAGTAAATAAACAATAAAGGGTACATTTGTTAACACCCACCCTAACTCCTTGGTTATATTTAATTAGTCAGGGAGTTTTTTTTATAATCTAAATTGTTTTACTTTTCATATTTTTGATATTGAATATCAATTTTTAATAGGCTTTATTAGTTCAACTTAACAAACATTATGTCTAAAACAATTTTGAAAAACACATTACAATTAATATTTTTTATTTTTTGTGTATTCAAATTGTCTGCTCAAAAAAATACAATAGCGGCTAAAGTTGAGTATACCATACATAACGGATTTAACGTAAGCAGAGCAACAAAAATGGTATATGATAATGATGGTTGGTTATGGATTTCGGGCTTTAGTCATAAAACAAACGACTTTAAATTTAACGACAATAAGTTTATTGTACAGCGTTATGACGGACTTTCATTTCATACCTTAGAATTACCATTAGAGGAAAGCTTTTCTGAAGGCTATATTGATTTGCATAAAAGAGCCGATGGACATTTTTATTTATTAATTTATAATAATAAAAAAACCGATTTATTCTTTATAAACCAACACAGCCTTAAAATAAAAAAAATAGAAAGTTTTATACCTATTTCTAAAGGAGCTACTTCTGTTCAGTTTTTCAACTACAAAGATGAATTTTATGTTTTCCTAAGTAAAAAAAACAAAACTGATATATACACTATTGATTCAGAAAACAAACTAAGCTTTTTAAATGAAATAGATAACAAAGATGAGTTTAATCTCTTTTTTAGAGGCTTTATTCCTTTTAAAAATCATTTCATCATTAGTAATGATAGAAAAGGTATAGAAGCGTATGATTATAACGGAAATTTTATTAAAAACATAGGGATTCCAAAAAATGATGCTAACTTAATAACTGTAGATAGGGATTTACAAATGAAATCGCAATACAGATATAAAGGAAACTTTTATATTACGCTAAACGATTCCCCTTATACGTACAGATATAACGAAACACTTATGCGTTTAGAAAAAGTAGACGTCCCTTCTAATATGCCTTCTTTAGAAATTATATTACACGATAAAAAAGACAATTTATTAGAAAGAACCTTTACTAATGATATGTACCATTTAAATAGGCGCTTAATCAGTCTAAATAAAAGTATTTCTCTTAATGATAATATTAAAGTTCCTAGAGTAAATAATGTAGCTTCAAAAAACCTTAAAAAAGAATTGGTAGTAGTATATAACGGAACCCTTATCCATTACTTTTTTACCAATCAGCAAATACAAACCTATTTAAATAATTTTAGCATTAGGAGTATTCATCAAGAAAAAGATAACGAATTTATAGTAGCGACAGAAAATAATGGATGGTACAAAATAAATACCACAGATAATACCAGTACACAAATAGAGTTTAAAGTAAATAATACTCCTATTAACCTAGAAGAAAACCGAAATATTTTTTCAGATACAACTGGGTACTGGAGTAATTATAGAAACGGAATGGTTCGTATTAATAAAAAAACCAACCAAGTAAAAACATATATATATCATCCGATAGAAGCTATGGTTACAGATAGTAATAATATTTACTACACAACTATTAAGCACAATTTAATGCAGTTTAATAAAAAAACACATACGCATACTAAATTGGCCAACACTGATACTATAGCTGCCTTAGATATTATTAAATATAAAAATACGCTTTACTGTGCTAGTAACAAAGGACTATTGATTTATAAAAGTAATACAGCTAAACTAATTAATAATTTTCCTGATAATGATTTATTATCGATAGATTATTACCCTGAATACGGCATTGTATTAGGGAGCAGGTCTGGAGAATTGTATATATATAATGATAAAACAAATAAGCATAGAACGGTATATCAAGACGATAAAAAATCTAGTATTGCAAGTACACTTTTAGACAATAATAATCAGTTATGGATAAATACTTTTGCAGGTATTGTAAACTATAATCCTAAAACAAAAGAACTCACTCGCTTTACGGAAGAGGATGGGTTAAGTTTTTACGAAGCCAATAGGCATAGTGCCTTAAAAGCCAAAGACGGAACTCTTTTAGTAGGAACTTTAAAGGGATTAAATATTTTTACCCCAGAAACCTTAACAAAGAATAAAGTTATAGGTACTCCTTGCTTTACAGCGATATCTTATTTTGATACTAAAACAAAAAAATGGGTTACTCGGTCAGACCCAAAGACTTTACAAAATATTCAAAACATTAAACTACCTGCAACTCACAGAAGGTTACAACTTCAAATAGGTGTTTTAGGACAGGTTAACGCTCATAAAATTCAATATAAATATCGATTAAATAATGATGATTGGAATACCCTAACCAATAAAAACGAAATATCGTTTTCTAACTTATCATCTGGCACATATAATTTAACGGTTGAAGCATTTGACCCTATTCATGGTAACATTGGTAAGCCGCTAAAACTTAGTATAATCTCTAAAACTTTTTTTTATAAAACGTGGTGGTTTGTTAGCTTACTTGTTCTTTCTTTTTTAGCGCTAGGTTATTATTATTACAGGCAATTAAAGCAAAAGCAAAAATTACAAACTCAGGTAACTCAAAACCTAATTATTGGTCAGGAAAATGAACGAACTCGTTTGGCTAGAGAATTACACGATAGTATAGGGCAGCAACTAGTTTTATTAAAAAAGAAAACTCAAAAACAACATATCTCAGGTTTAACCGAGCTTACCTCTTCCATTTTAACAGAAATGAGAAGTATTACCAAAGCTTTACACCCAATAGTACTTGAACAAATGGGGCTAACATCTGCACTAAAACAATTGTTACTTTCAGTTGATGAAAACACCGATTTATTTATCACCACAGATATACAAAACATAGACGACTTGTTTACTAAAGAACAAGCATTGAATTTATATAGGTTTGTACAGGAAAGTATTAACAACTCAATTAAACATGCTAATGCTACTGCTATAGAAATTGAACTAAAAAGAAATGAAAACTTTATACGTTTAATGATATCGGATAACGGACAAGGTTTTAATTTTCAAGAGAAAATAAATACAAGTTTAGGCCTACAAACCCTAAAAGAGCGTATAAAAATACTGAATGGAAAATTAAATATTACGAGTAACTCTTCCGGAACTCAAACTTTAGCAGAAATTCCAATTAAAAACTAACACAAACTAAGTAGGATACGTACGCTTCTAAGAGCAGTTTGTTTTTATTAGTCAAGCCTTTATGGTAACTTGCCATTACAAATAATCCACCAACCGTGAATAAAAACACTTCTATATTATTAGCAGACGACCATCCTATTTTATTAAAAGGATTAACGCAAGAATTTATCACAAATGGCTATACACAAATTGTAACAGCAAAAAATGGAGCTGAGGCCTTACAAGTTATCCATGAGGTTAAACCCGTAATTGCTATTTTAGATATGGAAATGCCAATGCTTACAGGTTTTGAGGTAATACAAAAAGCTAGAGAAGTAGGTTCAAATACAAGGTTTATAATCCTTACCTATCATAAAGAACAGGGGTTTGTAGTTCAGGCAAAAAAAATGCAAATAGACGGTTACTTGGTAAAAGATGATCTTTTTAGTGAGATTGAAAACTGCATAAAATCTGTATTAAATAATGAATTTTATATCAGCAGTACTTTTGATGAAAACATTTTAAATATTGTTGATAAACAAGTAGATATGCTTAATCATTTAACACCATCGGAGCGTACTATTATTAGAATGATTTCTCAAAAAATGAATTCGACACAAATAGCTGAACAACTTAAAGTTTCTCCTAGAACCATACAAAAACATAGAACTAATATAATTTCAAAGTTGAATCTAGAACCAAGTAAAGATTCACTTAGTATATGGACAGACAATCATAAGGAATTGGTGCTTACACTTTAGTATCACTAAAGAACTTCTATAATTACTTTCTATAACAGATAGTAAAAGCATGATTACTTTATTTTTTCATAATAAATAAACTCTCCTGTTATTTCTCTCACTTTTAAAAAAATATTCAGTCTGTTTATAATATAACACTAAAACTTACACATAATCAAGTCCTAAAAAACACTAAGCACAATAATGTTTATAAAAAAAGCTAATAAGTACAAACTCAAAAGATTTGCCTTTATCTACTAAGATCTATCAAATAGAACTCGAAGTGCTATTGTTTTTTTATACGTAATGTGACATGTACAAGTCAGTTTTACTTAATTATAAACAACTCCGACAGCAAACTTTTTAGTATTTTTAAAATATGATTTAATGTCTTTTTCTTTACTTATCATTATTGCGTCTATTTCTCCTTCTTTAAGTGCAGACTGAGCATCTTCAAGATTACTAAATTCAATAATCTTAAGTTTTTCAATTGGTTCCTTTTTAGTTGCTTTTGCTTTATTTCCTTTTACTGAATTACTTGCTGAGGCTATTGAAACATTACCTTTATGTAACTTATCAATTAAGCCTTGATTTCCACTATTAACAACTTTTGAATATCTAGAAACAGTACTTCTACCTACACCAGCTATCTTCGCAATTTCTCCATTAGTATCAACAGATTTGTCTACTTTTTTTAAACTTCCAGCAATAGATAGATTTTTTTTTGCGATTTTTTCTATCGTCTCTTTTGAATTATATGCTAACATTACTTTTTCTACAGTAGATAAATTCCTTCTACTTAATTGGTTTTTAACCATCCATAATTTTATTTCATCAAGGCTCTTGAATTTTTCTGTCGTTTTTTTACTTGGTATTTCTTTTTTACCTATTTCAATAGATGCTCTTATTCTCGTATGTCCCTCTATAACTAATTTATCTCCTTGTTCGGTTTCATAATATACAATAGAGTCATTTACTCCATTTTTTCGAATATTACTTTTTAGATTATTAAAAACCTTTTCATTAGAAAAAGGCAAATAACTTTTTAACTCCCAGATTGTAAACATTCCGTCAAATTCATCCATAACCTCATAATCATTGTCAAATACACTAATTTTCTTCTTAGTATTAGTTGATTTTACAGTTGGATTATCCCAATACGTTACACCGTTTAACTGACTACCTCCCTTTGAGTGAAATTTATGTAATTGATGTATTGTTGGGTCATCTTGATTAGGGTTATTCCTTATATGCCCCCATTGTTTAAAGAAGAATGGCACATTATCAGCTAAACATTGTTGTCTAACAGATTCTACCCATTCTGCTTCAATCGGTCTAGCTTTATGACCACTTTCACCACCAACGATTACCCAATCAATACCTTTCAAACTGTAACCCTGTATTTCTTCAATTAATGGTTCAACGGAAAGAAACTTATGCTTAGCATCACACTTGGCAAGGCGCTTTATTTTTCTAACAGATGCCTGACTACCTACTGATACACCCATCCAAATGTTATCAGTCCAGTTTAATTCTTTAGAATACTTTAGCAAAGTATTTTCTCTTTTGGTAAGAATTTGATAAGTATGTTGAGGAGTATCATTCATTACTTTAAAAACCTCTTTTATAAAATCTAAAGAAATGTCCTTGTGAAACAAATCCGACATAGAATTAACAAAAACTATTTTGTTTCCTGACCATTTGTACGGTTCAGACAATGTATGAGGATGCTCTACCACAACATCAAACCCAGCGCTATATTTTGTCTGCTTAGGGTTTTTCTGAAATCTATTGGTTTCTTTTTCTGCATAACAGAATTCGCATTCTTTTGCATTTTTTTTACAACCAGTTGTTGGGTTCCATGTCTGTTGTGTCCACTCTATACTACTCATAAATTCTAATTAAAATTAAGGTTTGACCAATTGGTCAAAGGTTAAATGTTTCCATAAAGTTAATCAAGTAAATTTAAAATTCTTACCTCTAAACTTCCTTACGGAATTTTAAGGCATCCACAGTATGGTACTTTTAACCTATAGTCATAAAGTACCACACCAAAACCTTTCAAATAACACACTAACACATCATTTTATTGTGTTATTAAAGTAATCCTAGAATTACCACATGTTATAGATTTTAGTTATATTAACTAAACATAAAATCTATGAACGCTAGATATATAAGGGTTTCTACAAGAAATCAAAATTCTGAAAGACAACTTCAAAACAAACACCCAAACGAAATTTTATTTATTGACACAGTTTCAGGTTCTATTCCATTCGAAGAACGTCAGAAAGGTTCTGGACTACTGAAAGAAGTAGAAAAAGGTAATATTAGATACTTAACCGTTCATGCTGTAGATAGGTTAGGTAGGAACATCATAGATATCTTATCTACATTGGATGTTCTTGAAAAATCATTGTGTAATGTTAAAATCGATAATCTTGGGATTGAATCATTAATTAACAATAAACCTAATCCATCCTTTAAGCTTATTGTTTCAGTTCTTGGGAATGTCGCTGAAATGGAGCGTAATTCTTTACTCGAACGACAACGAGAAGGAATTGCAATTGCAAAAGCTAAAGGAATCTACAAAGGACGAAAAAGAGGAACTATAATTTCCGATAAAGACTTCTTGACTAAATACAAAAAAGTACATAAAGACCTAGAATCTGGAATCTCAATCCGTAAAGTCGCTAAAATTCATAACATATCTACTAAGACAGTTCAGAAAGTTAAATCATTAGCTACAAGTGAGCATTTAACTACATAAATAGCCAAGTTAGTCCACTCTGAAAACTTGCATTTTACTTTTTATTTATAAAAAGCCGAAAAACGGCTTTACCTCGCTTTTTTTTGCTGTTTTTCAAAAATTCAAAAAACAACAAAAAACACAAAAACCCTGTTAAGCATTTATTCTATTGACTTACATCTTTTTATTTTGGCTTAAACGAAAAACAAACTTAATTATATAATAAGCTTGTTGCTTATAAAAGCAGCACAAATTTTATTAATAATTAAAACGTTTTAACATGAAAAACACAAATGAACAAACAATTTTTATTTACAACTCGAAATTAGAGTTTGTAACAACTTTCAAATCAGTAAAATCTATTGGAAGAAAAAAACTAATTAAATCTTTAAAGCTTAATCAAGATACAATTATCGAAATACTTGATAGCACTAATGATTCATTAAGAAATAAAATAACTAAACATTCTGAAACTTGTTCTTCCGAAGTACTTTTTGAACATTATTGGACTAACATTGATTTCAAGAATACACTTAGTGATATTCTACGTAAAATTTATTTGGGAAAGAATGTTCATCCAAATTGGAGTCTTAGTGTAGAAAAAGCTTTTTACCCACAATTTTGCAAGTATGAACTATTTAATACTTCACAAACGATTAGTCAAGCATTTGGAATCATTCAGTTAAAAGCTGATTTTACTGTCACAGTAAATAAAACTTCTTCAAAACAAAGTTTGAATGAACACAAGAAACGCATACTAAATGAACTGAAGTCTATGGAACATTTAAGCGGAAGTCATTTAGGGTCAGTAGCAGAAGCTCTTGCTATTCAAAATATGGATCATTTAATTGACACTTTAAGTAATATAAAGTCATCAGGAGAATGCAATGTAGATAATCTTTTAAATGATGTAATAAATTATCGCGAATTCAGATTTCAAGGAACTACTACTCTATCAAAAATATTCTTAGAGCAGTTAACAGATATCCGTTTTGACAATCCAATTTATAACAAATTTACTAATCATTTTTACAATAACTAAAAAACAATCATTATGCTTATAAACAAAAACTCAAGTGCCTTAACTACGTTAGGGCACTTTACAGAAATAAACGAAACAAACTTTCAGGAAATTTGGAACACATACGCTAATCAACCAAGCCATAAAACAGAATATGAAAGACTATTAATAAATGATAGCTTAACAATAATACAAGTTCAGCTTATATGTAAAGTTATGTTAATCCCCATAGCTACAGATAAAATTAAACAGCAATTTAGTGAGCTAAATAAACAAAAATGGAAGTATAAGGATAGTGACCCTAAAAAACACAAAAAAATTAATGAAGAAATAAAGAACTTAGGGAAACAGTTTACAAATGATAAGCGACTTAAGGTTATAAAAGCAATAATACTAAATAAGAAAATATCAGTATTTGATAATAATTGGAGTTCTAGTAGTCAATACTATAGTATTGACGAGGTGTTTGAACAAATCAGATTGGGAAAAGTCAAGACACTAGTTGACGAAATACGATCAAAAGGTACAAAAGATGAGCAAAAAATGCTTAAACGAAAGTTACCACAAATTCTATTTAATGTTTCTGCACATTATAGAAACTCAGAAAGCATATTTGCATTTACAGACTATATGGTTTTAGATTTTGACGACTTTCACGAAAATGCAGATTTTGATGGTATAAAAACTATTCTATCAAAAGACGTTCATGCTTTATCTGTGTTTACATCACCTAGTGGAAAAGGTTTTAAAATGATAATAAAAGTTCCAAATCGAGAGAACAAAAATGATCATTTGCAATATTTTTTCGGTGCTCAAAAATACTACAATGACTTAATTGGAAGTTTTGATGAAATGTGTAATAACACATTTGATGTAGTTTGTAAGGATATAACTCGTGGATGTTACATGAGTTATGACCCAAATATCATTATTAAGGATGAGTCTGATGTATTAGTATTCGATAAAAAAGGGGGAATTCCAACTAACGTTCGAAAGAAAAATAATGTAAATGTAAATCCAAACGCTAATACCAAAACTTGTATTAGTATAAATGATGACTATAATGATAATGCTTTATTTAAAATAAAGGTTCTGAAAATCATCAATCAAGACTTAAAGATAAAAAGCATATTTAAAGATTGGGAATCAAAAAAAGAGAATAAGCTAGAAGAAGGCAATACACATATACCTTTACACAAGCTTTGCTTTAGACTATGGGCATGCGGTATATCGAAAAATGAAATAACTTCATTATTTCATGAAAAATTTATTGGCATTGCAGACTTACATGAAAGTAAATTAGATGATAAAATTAATAGCTCTACTGATAGTAGTAAGTTTAATACGTCAATAGCAATAGATTATACATTTTTGGATAAAATTAAAAAAGTAATCAAAGATCAAGCTAAGTTAGAAATCTTGATTACTCAAAGAGGTTATGATTTAACTAAAATTGATGTATTAGATGATATCCAATCTCTAAAGATATATTTTGGACATGCTCAACCCTTTAAACCTGAACACTCCAAAATATTCTTTTTACAGGAAATATTTAGTTATAGCGAGATAGAAGCATATAAGCATGAATTGTCAAACCTCGAAGCATTACATATTTTTTTTAAACCTTCAAACCCTTATGAAGAAGAACGATACGTTAAATCTGAATTTCATAAAAAAGGGTTTAAATATCCTATATATAAGCTTTTAGAAGATAAGAATGTTACTACACAATTAGAACTAAAAAATGACGAATTTTTAGACCCTAGATTCATCATAGACAACTGTAAAACGTTTTTAACACTTGTAGTTGCAGGCTGTGGATGTGGTAAAACTACAGTTTTTATAAATCACTTAACTAATGCAATTTGTAAAAGTCATAAAGTACTTTTTGCCGCGCCAAGATCAATAATGATTGAACAGCAAGGAAAGTCTTTTATGCGAAACTATCCAATATTCGCATCGACTTCTGACGACTTCACATTTAATAATAGTAATTTGAAATACATCAAATCAGTAGGAAGTAATCAACATAAACTACGTTACAAATCCACGCAAACTAATAATCATATAGTTAAACATAATTCAATTACTCTGTATGATGAAAAACCTATGAGTAATCCATTATCAAATGGCGATTTAATAAGTGGATTCTTGACTTACGATCAATTGTCGTTATTGGATTTTAAGATTATTTCACAATACGACTATGTAGTTATTGACGAAAGCCATTTATTATCTAAAGATCTTGATTATAGACCAAAAGCCATTAATGGACTATTTGAAATAATACAACAACTATATAATTCTGGTGCAAAAACTAAAATCATATTACTTTCTGCAACACCTGGTGTTGAGTCAAATTTATTTCATGAAGAGTTTAAAAACGATTTTAAAATAATTCATGCAATTAAACAACAAGAACTTAACCCAGAAGTAACAATAATCAATGTAAATAGCAAAGAAGACGCGATTCATGAAATTTTCTTTAGAATATATAAATCTATTCTTAAAGGAAATAAAGTGATTTTTCTTGTAAATGATTTAAAAAAAGTTAAAGATATCTGGTCAAGTATAGTTGATTTTTTTGAACTATATGACGATGTCATACTTAAACCAACGCTAATTTCAAGTAATAGTAAAAGTCAAGTCGCATATAAACATTTAGTTGAAGAAGAGAAGTTTAACGAAAGTAATTTGATATTCACTACTTCTGTTTTAAACGTGGGCATAAATATTTGCGAATCAGTACAAATCGATTACATTTTCAATTTTACGCAAAATTATGGAAGAATAGATGCTAATAGCCATTTGCAATTAATTTTTAGAGATAGGACAAGAACTAGTAAAGTTTATTGCTACGCCAATATATTCGATGAAGATAAAAACATAAATAAATCATCATTATTAACGCCTAAAAGAAGTTTTAAGGAAGTTTATGACAGTAATTCTAGTTATAGGAAAATTAATGCTAAGCAAGAGATTAGGATAAGCGAGTTAGAAGTTCGAAAAAATAAAAATGTTAATCAATTAAAAGCCACATTAGAAAATATTCAGGACGAATACTTGCCATTTGAAAAAACATTAGCAGCTTTTTTTCAACTAGCAAAAGCAAATAACTGTGTAATTGAATATGACTTTTTCGAGAATTCAAATAGCACAGAATCAGTTAAAGTTTCTAAATATTCCTCTGATTTATTCGTTATAAACATGCTTAAATCGTTAATTACTATTCCAGCTAGTCAGCGTATTAGAATAACCCCTTTAGTAACTACAAAATCTAATAGTAGAGAAATTTTTAATGATTTTCGCATAAATTCAAGTAAAGAAGAGTTTATAGACGATGAAAGAATAACATTAGTAGAATCTGAATATCATCTCGTTTTTCAGAAAGATGTCGATAAAATACAACGTTATTATAATTACCTAAGAATGTATTATAGTGTTAATTTGAAAAAAGTTTTCAACTTCATACTTCATACTTATAGTGACAAAAAAACATTTATTAATAGAATTGACTCATATGTTGTAGCTCATAAATTATTATCAAAGGAGTATTCTATTCTTACATCTGTCATAATAGATAAAATTAAGCCAGGAACACATGATTCAACACATTACTTTAAAAATAAAGAAGTAATAAAAAGTATTATAAAGTTACGCTTAGTAGAAAATTCATATGAAGACTTGAAAAAAATAACCAGCAACAATTTTATTAAATATGTAGATGAAATATTTACTGAATATTTAGATAATGAAATAGAAAATAGAATCAAGGAAATATTTATTAAAAAGTATAAAAAAGAAACTGATGGTTCTAAGTCAATTACTTTAGAAAAAAGATTCATTGTCAACTATATTAAAGAACACTCAAATAAAGCAGAAAAAGAAACATTTAATGAATTAATAAAGGACTGTTTTAATATTTTTGAATCAACAACTTATCCAAAAATAGAATTATGTTTTTATCAAAACGCACTTAATTACACAATGCTTGAAGAGTTGTCAAAAACATATTCAAGTGTCAATTTAAAGGAACATATTCTGAATCAAAATGATGATAATGAATATGTGAAGGACGATATAGTAGTTACTGTAAGTAAAGACTATTTAGATGATAAAACATTTCACGATAAGTCAAATTATTCTAAGGAATTTATTAAGCGTATATATAAAAATCAATTGAATGAGCATTTTTCAAAACGTGAAAACAAAAGACTTAAAAAATGTTTTTTAGCTATTAATTTAGAAAAAGGATGTAATGAATTTCACTTAAGCAAGACAAAGAATGCAATGTATGAAAGACTTAATGATGAAAATGTACTCGACAAAATGAACTCATTTCAAAATTTTGATTTCAGTAAAAAGTCTATTTTCAACAAGTACTTTAATGAATGTTCAAACTACTTGATTATCGAGTATAAGCAGTAACTAGTGAAGCTATATGTGCATTTTTGAGACTGTAAATTTTATTAATTAATATAATAATACACACAGTCTTAAAAATGCACATTAATTTATTTGATATACCCCCTTTTGTACAAGTAATCATTAATATAAACGTCAATAGGGTTATGAATCCCTTTAATACGATATTTATTATCAATTATATATGTAATAGGTTTTGGTAAAATTGTAAAAGAAAAAGTAACATGAAAATATCTCTCTATTTTATTTTCGCCCTTTGTTTCGTAATATTGAGTTTTTATATTTTTTATATACTTTTTTAAAAATTCCTGTTTTTTATTAAATCCAAGTTCTTTTTTTGTTTGCTCAAAATTTCTTTTAATATCATCTATATTACTAATTGTATAATTAATATCAGATAATTCTACATTTTTATTTTCTACTTTAATATTTACATCATTTATTTTTCGCTCAATTCTAACAATCTCTGGCTGAATGTCATTTTCAGAGATAACACCTTTAATAGCAAATTGTATAGCTTTTTTCTTTTCTGCTATTAAAGCTTCAATTACAGTATTCAATTCCTTTAACTCACTCTCTATACTCTGTTTATGTTTTAGGTTATCTGTGTCTTTAATACCATTGATTATGTGTTTATTAATTATGTCATTACTTGATACTTCGTGCCAAACAAATTCATCGAACTTTGCTAAATTCATAGACCTATTACCACAATTCAAATGTGCAAATCTTTTACTATTACATGTGTAATAATTATTAGGCTGATTTGACCTAACTCTTCCGTTCATGAATTGTCCACATTTATTACAAATTAATAGGCGATTAAGCAAATAACGATGGTTTGTTCTTTTCCCTCTAGTATTAGATCTGCTTTTATAATTTTTATTTACTCTATGCCAATAATCTTCATCTATAATGTTAGGCACACTGTATGTTTCACCTGAAAAAGTTCGAACACCATAATAAAATGTATTTTTTATTATAGTACGAATTGTATTACCTGCCCATTTTATACTAACTTTATCTACTGTTCTCTCTTTTCCTGTAAATTTGTTCTTGGTAGTTAAAGTTCCTGAAGCAATTTTATTATAGCGAGTTTTTATTCCCTCTTTATTAAACAGTTTAGCAATTTGATTCAAGCCCATACCGCTTAAAGACAATTCATATATTCGTTTAACTATTTTGGATTCTTCATCATCAATATCAAAATAACCATTTTCATCTTTTTTATATCCATAAGGAGCAATACCATGAACCTTTCCTTGTTCGGCATTAGATTTTAGTATCGATTTGATTTTAATTCTTTGTTCGGTAATTTGTCTTTTATGGATAATTCCCTTCAATTCAGAAATAAACTCTGTATTTGGATCAGAGTAGTCAAGTATACCGTCAATAAGAGTATGAGTAATTACTTGATATTCTTTAAAAGTATCTATTATTACATATTTAGTTTTCGGGTTCCTACTCAAACGACTTTCATCAATAACAAATACAGCTTTTATTTCCTCCAATATTACGTGGTCAATTAGTAACTTCATTTGTGGACGATCACTAATATTATCACTTGTAGCTGTAATACCTTCATCAACATAGAGCTTATATTCCATATTTAGCTCTTGTGCTTTCTTAATACCTAGTTTTTTTTGATCAGGAATCGAACGGTCCTTTCCTTCTTCCTTTAATTTACTAATCCTACAATATATACCAAGTATATTTGGCTTATCTTCTGGGCTTTTTCTTTTAATTCGATTATTCATGAAGGATAAATATATTACTTAATTTTCTTATAAAGAAACTTGTAACACATTTGTTAAGGCTACCTTTGTAGCATTAGATTTCACTAAAGACAACCTATTTACATACGGCAATACTATAAGCATCATGAAGCCTATACCAGCATTTATAAACCCACCATATATCCCTAAAAAGAAAAATACTATTATTGAAATGTATAAGTGTTTTCCGGTAGTACGTTCCACCATTTCTGAAATAGATACTTTGGGTTTGAATAAAATCATTAAAACTACCAAAACCATTACAATGGCCAAAATTTTATTAAAAGTATCACCTTTTATATCTACTGCAATTTGAGCCCCTATTAATGATCCAAATAATGCTGAAATTCCTAAATAAATACTAAACGGATGTGTAGTGACCCCTTTGCTTTGAAATCCTTTTACACCAATTGCCGTTTGTATTAAAATAGCCACCCTATTTGTTCCATTTGCCACACATGGAGGTAAGCCCATAAAAATAAGCATAGGCATAGTCAATAAGGTCCCTCCTCCTGCAATGGTATTTATAAACCCGGCAAGAAACCCTACACCTATTAGTAATATATAATCAAAATCCATTCACTCCTATTTTATATACAATAAAACCTTTAAAAAAAAACCTTGAACACTATCTATCACTTGCCTTTGCCTCATTCCAATACACATCCATTTCCTTTAAGGTCATGTCGGATAGCTCTTTCCCTAATTCTTTAGATTTTTGTTCTAAATATTGAAATCTATTTATGAATTTTTTATTAGTACGTTCTAAAGCATTTTCTGCATTAATATTTAAATGTTTTGCATAGTTGATTAGGGAAAACAATACATCTCCAAATTCTGCCTCCATTTCATCCTGATTATTGTATTTCACTTCATCTTGAAACTCTTGTAACTCCTCCTCTACTTTTCCCCAAACTTGTTGTGACTCCTCCCAATCAAAGCCTACACCTGCTACTTTTTCTTGAATTCTACTTGCTTTTACTAAAGCAGGCAAGCTTGTCGGAACACCTTCCAAAACACTTTTATTTCCTTCTTTTAATTTGAGTTTTTCCCAATTCCTCTTAACTTCTTCCTCATCTTCAACTTCAACATCACCATAAATATGTGGATGACGATGAATTAACTTTTCACAAACAGTATTCAATACATCAGCGATATCAAAATCATCAGTTTCACTACCAATTTTTGCATAAAATACAATATGAAGTAACAAATCACCCAATTCCTTTTTCACTTCTTGCAAATCATTATCCAAAATAGCATCGCCAAGTTCGTAGGTTTCCTCTATAGTTAAATGACGTAAGGTTTGAAGTGTTTGTTTCTTATCCCAAGGACATTGCTCACGTAATTCATCCATTATAGTCAATAATCTATCAAATGCCGATAATTGTTGTGCTCTTGTATTCATATTAAAACTGTAAAATTTAATCCCACCAGTGGGTTTAATCCGAGAGGATTATCTCGAACGAAAAATGTTATTGTTAATTCATATCTGGAGTGCTTGCACCGAAGATATTGATTTTATAATGTAAATCATTAAAACAAAAAAACCCACAAGAGTATTGCAGGTTTTTTTGTATTTGTAATTGTCAGAAACTACTATTCTTCTTCAGAAGAAGAAGCCTCTGCATCAAAATTCACGATCCCTCTTTTGTGCAATAAGTTATACCACTGTATTACTTTTTTCATATCACTAGCATACACTCTATCTTCATCATATTCTGGCAATATTTCAGAAAAGTATTTTTCTAATTCAGCCTTAGGTACTTTATGACTTATAGATTCCCCTCCGTTTTCTTTTTCCTTTATATTATTAAAAATCTGCTTTAAAGGAACCTCTTCTGCATAGGTATATATTGCAATTTCATTCAGTACACTAACATTATGGCGCATCCCTACTGAAAGTTTTTTACCATCCACTAATGACTCTGCCAAAAAACCAGCCTTTGTTTGTGCTTTTAATTCGTATAATCCTGGTTTTCCAGAAATTGCTAAAATTTTTTCTAAACTCATATATCTATATTTTTTACCCTACTAAAAAGGATTAATTCTTCTAACTAAATTGATTAACAAATATAATTTCTTTAATCAATTATAGGCTATTTATCTTTTCTTTTTTGCTTGAGGAAATTTCATTCTATAATCTACACTTACTTTCCCTTTGGTAATGTTTGCAAGCTTCCCTTTTATCAATCTCTTTTTTAGAGTTGATAACTTATCTGTAAACAACACCCCTTCAATATGATCATACTCATGTTGTACTACTCTTGCAGCCAGACCAGTTAAGATTTCAGTTTGCTTCTTCCAATTTTCATCAACATACTCTATAACAACCTTTTCTTTTCTAAAAACATCTTCACGAACATCAGGAATACTCAAACATCCTTCATTAAAAGCCCACTCTTCGCCAGATTCTTCTACAATTTTCGGGTTTATAAAAACTCTTTTAAAATCACTTAATACAGCTTGTTCATCTTCTGATAGGTCGTCATCATCTGCAAAAGGACTTGCATCAATAACAAACAAACGTATTGACAAACCTACCTGTGGAGCCGCAATACCGACACCCGAGGCATTGTATTGAGTTTCCCACATATTAGCGATGATGTCATCTAATTTAGGGTGTTCTTTAGTAATTTCCTTCGCTACTTTTCTTAAAACCGGATCTCCGTATGCTATTATTGGTAATATCATTATCTTTTATTATATAAATATGATTGTAAAATTATGGTCGCGCTAATTTCATCAACTAGTGCTTTATTTTGTCGTTGTTTTTTATTCAAACCACTATCAATCATTGTTTGAAATGCCATTTTTGAAGTGAAACGCTCATCTATTCTTATTAAAGGCATTTTGGGATATTTCTTTTCAAATATCTTAATAAACTTCTGAATATGAACTTCGCTTTCTGACACTTCAAAATTCATTTGTTTAGGCTCCCCCAACACAACAGTTTCTACATTTTCATCAGCAAAATATGTTGCTAAAAAATCGAACAAAAATTTTGTTTCAACAGTTTTTAATCCAGATGCGATAATTTGCATATCATCCGTTACTGCAATACCTGTTCTTTTTTGCCCATAATCTAATGCTAATACCTTTGCCATATGCTAGTTGCTTTAAACAACAATCACTTTTTTTTGACAAAAATACCATTAAAAATGTTACAATTATATAAATGATATTTTTTTTAATGGGAAAGAACTTATATTTACCAAAAATTAGCATTTAAAAAATGACAGAAATACAACAAATTATTGAAAACGCTTGGGAAAACAGAGATTTACTAACTCAACAAACTACTCAAGACACCATAAGAAAAGTAATTGATTTATTAGATGAAGGTATACTTCGTGTTGCGGAACCAACTACTGATGGATGGCAAGTAAATGAATGGGTAAAAAAAGCTGTTGTACTGTATTTCCCTATACAAAAAATGGAAACCTTGGAAGCAGGTATTTTTGAATACCACGATAAAATACCTTTAAAAAAAGGTTATGCTGAAAAAGGAATTCGAGTAGTACCTAATGCTATTGCACGTCATGGAGCTTACGTTTCTAAAGGTGTTATTATGATGCCTAGTTATGTAAATATTGGTGCATATGTTGATGAAGGAACCATGGTTGATACATGGGCAACTGTTGGTAGTTGTGCACAAATAGGAAAGAACGTGCATTTATCAGGAGGTGTTGGTATTGGTGGTGTTTTGGAACCTCTACAAGCTGCCCCAGTAATTATTGAAGATGGTGCTTTTATTGGCTCAAGATGCATAGTTGTTGAAGGGGTTAAAATTGAGAAAGAAGCTGTTTTAGGCGCTAATGTCGTTTTAACTATGAGTACTAAAATTATTGATGTAACCGGAGATACCCCTATAGAAACTAAAGGAATAGTCCCTGCAAGATCTGTAGTGATTCCAGGGAGTTATACAAAGAAATTTTCTGCAGGTGAATTTCAAGTACCTTGTGCTTTGATTATTGGAAAGCGAAAAGAAAGCACCAATAAAAAAACATCATTAAACGATGCTTTAAGAGAATATAATGTTGCTGTATAAACTGTAATGAAAAACTATTCTAAAAGTGTCGCATTACTTTTAAAAAGACTATCATACTTAATTGTTTCCTATAGTTTATTAAGATTCCTGTTCTTAATATTTCAATGGAATTCATTTCAAGATGTAAGTTTTTTAAGTTTCATCGGAGGGATAAGGTTTGACTTATCAGTTATATTTTACACCAATATTTTGGTTATTATCGGACATACAATGCCAGGTAATTTTAAATATACAAATAGCTATCAAAAAATATTGAAGTGGTTATTTTATGGTAGTAACATTATATTTCTATGTACAAATTTTGTAGATTTTATCTATTATAGTTTTACTGGAAAACGTAGTACTTACGGGCTGATTACTGCGTCTGGAATGCAACAAGAGATTGGAGGATTACTCCCCTCTTTTATGAAACAGTTCTGGTATGTGTTTTTATTAGGTTTTCTTTTTGCTTACTTATTTTACAAGCTAATACCTAAACAAAAATTTAATAATCTTATTGCTTCTTCTAAAATAGATATTGTAAAACAAATAGGTATTTTCCTAGTTGCTTTAGCAAGTTGCATTATGATTGGTAGAGGTGGTACCCAGCGAAAACCTCTGCGAAGAGTAGACGCCATAAAATATGCGCCTTCAAAAAACACCCCAATAGTTTTAAATACACCATTTTGTATTTTAAAAACTATTGGAAAGAAAAAAGAGCTAAAACCATTAAAACACTACAGTACGGAAAAGTTAAAAACGCTATACACCCCTGTAAAACAATACAAAGATTCAATACCTTTTATTAAAAAGAATATAGTTGTAGTCATTTTAGAAAGCTTTGGTGATGAAAACATTAGTTATTCTAATCCAAAAACAGGGAATACACCCTTTTTAGACTCCCTTATACAAAAATCGCTTTATTTTAAAAATGGTTTTGCTAATGGTAGAGTTTCAATTGACGCTGTTCCTTCAGTTATTTCTGGTATACCAAGCATTTTTGGCACTCCATACATCTCCTCCACCTACGCCTTTAATAACACAAATAGTTTTCCTAAAGTTTTAAAAAAAGAAGGATACAATACTTCTTTTTTCCATGGGGCTTTTAATGGTAGCCAGAATTTTGACCAATACGCAAAGATTGCTGGTTTTGAGAACTACTACGGAAAAGACGAATACCCAATTGACTCTCCTGAGGTTCAAGACGGTAAATGGGGCGTTTTTGATGAAGAATTTTTAACCTTTTTTGGTGAAAAATTAACAACATTTAAAGAACCTTTCTTTTCAAGTGTATTTACAATTTCATCACATATCCCTTTTACAATGCCTAAAAAACATCAAGGTAAATTTGATAAAGGAAATACAAGGTTTTTTGAAACAGTAGGATACACAGATTATTCTTTAAGAAAGTTTTTTAATTATGCCAAACATCAATCATGGTACAATAACACCATCTTTGTTATAACTGCTGATCATTGTTCGTCTGCAGGAAAAGGATTTTATAAATCTATTGTTCAAGAATACTCAATACCTCTGTTATTTTTTGACCCTTCTAATAAAAATTTACAAGGAGTATCAACAAAAAACATACAGCAAATTGATATTTTACCAAGTATTTTAGATTACTTGCATTACAATAAAAAAATTGTGAGTTATGGTAATAGCTATAAAGAAAAAGACAACTTAGTTATTAATTATATTAATAATGTATATCATGCCGTTATTGATGACTATTATTTTATTTTTGATGGTAATACCGTTATTGAGCTGTATAATTACAAAACTGATTTATTGCTAAAAAACAACCTAATCAAAACAGAAAAAACTATTTCTTTAGAATTAGAAAGACAAATAAAAGCATATTTACAATCGTTTAACAACAACCTTATCAATAATTCGTTAACAATTTAGACTAAATGAAAGTATTGATTATACAACAAAAAATGATTGGCGATGTTCTTACCTGTTCAATTCTATGTGAATTGATTAAAAAGAAACTCCCCAATTACGAAGTACATTACCTTATAAATTCAAACACATTACCTGTTGTTGAAAACAATCCTTTTATTGATAAAATCTTACTTTTCAAACCTGAATTAAGGGAAAGTAAAACAGCTTTGTTTAAATTTTTATGTTCTGTTAGACGTGAAAAATATGATATAGTTATTGATGCATATTGCAAACTAGAAAGTAATTTAATATCATTATTTAGTGGGGCTAAACAAAAAATATCTTTTGAAAAATATTATTCAAAATTCATTTATTCCAACCCAGTTACACCTCTAGGTAAAGCCTCTTCAAACTTAGGATTAGCCATAGAACACAGACAGCAATTATTAGAAGAAATTGGAATTTCAACCGACTTAGGCGTTTTCCCAAAACTGTATGTTACAGACAAAGAAAACATAAATGCTACTAAGTTATTATTAAGCCATGATATAGATGTTACGAAGAAAACCATCATGGTAAGTATTATTGGTAGCGCTAAAAACAAAACCTACCCATTAACCTATATGGCTCGTGTTGTAGATTATATTGCAGAATCTAGTGACTGTAATATTTTATTCAATTATATACCAAACCAAATAGAAGACGCAAAAATTATTTACAACGCTTGTAATGAAAAAACCAAACAAAAAATATATTTTGATGTTTTAGGAAAAAACCTAAGGTCATTTATTGCCTTGGTTAATCAGTGCGATTATATTATCGGTAATGATGGAGGTGCTATAAATATGGCAAAAGCATTAAATAAACCTTCATATATTATTTTTTCTCCTTGGATTGAGAAAAAAGTATGGGCTACTTTTGAAGATGGTATTTTTCATAAATCTACTCACTTAAAAGATTATGCCCCCCAATTATTTACCAACCAAACTGAATCTTATTTAAAAAAGAATTCTGTTGAACTATATGAACATTTTAAACCAGAGTTCATTAAAGAAGATCTAAAATCGTTTTTACAACAAATTAACACCAAAGACTTAGCACAATACTCCTTAGCTCAATCTGTTCAAAAAGAAACTACAACTAAATTATCAGCTTTAGTTATTACATACAATGAAGAACAAAATATTGACGACCTAATTGATAACTTAAGTTTTGCTGATGAGATAATTATTGTAGATTCCTTTAGTTCAGACAAAACCGTTGCTAAAATTAAACAGCATAAAAATGTAACCTTAATACAGAATAAGTTTATAAACTTTTCCGAACAACGTAATTTTGCTTTACAGTACGCGAACCACGAGTGGGTTTTATTTATTGATGCTGATGAAAGAATTAGCCCTAAACTAAAACACGAAATAATTAACAACATAAATAATACCGAAAAAAATATTGTTGCGTATGAAATTTATAGGAAATTCTACTACAAAAAGAAATTAGTCCGTTTTAGTGGTTGGCAAACCGATAAAGTATACAGATTGTACAAAAAGAGTCACGTTTCCTTTAAAAGTAATTTATTCGTACATGAATTATTAGATATAAATGGAGAAGTGGGGGTTTTAAAAGAAAAAATAAAGCATTTTTCCTTTGACTCGTATGAGGATTATAAAAATAAAATGACGCATTATGCTACATTAAGAGCAGAAGAGCTATTTATTAAAAAACTCACCCCAAACATATTTCATTTTTACATAAAACCTTTATACAGGTTTTTAAACCACTATTTTATAAGACTAGGTTTTCTTGACGGCAAAAAGGGATTCATTATATCATACCTAAGTTCTTATTACGTTCGTCATAGATATGTTATTTTAGCAAAACGACAGGAGCAAGAAAAGAAAAAAAAATAACTACTTTTTCCAGAACTTCAACCGCTTCTTTAATTGTTGTTTTCTATGAAAAGCTTCTTGAAATTGTTCTGTTACCCCCCACATGTCGTCAAACACTTTACTATATTCGAAGCCACTAATTTTAGCATATTCATCACTCATTATTTCAACCATTTCTTTTATTGGTGTTAAACGAGAAAAATTTTGCATTCTATCATGAAATTCCATTTTCTGAAATTTCATTCTATTTAAATCTACCAAAAAGAAATCATAATTCTCATTATTTTTTTTGACCAATGTATTTCCTGGGGAATGATCTAAAAAATAAACACCTTTCTCATGTAAATCAAATGTAAAACGAGTAAATGCTCTTAATATAACTTCATGGTTTTCATAATCAGGGACTGTAACCAACTCCCGGTATGTTAAGTCATATGAAAGATGTTTACTTATATAATAACTTTTACCAAAAAACAATGCCGTTTTATACTCATAGTAGCCTATTGGTTCAGGCGTGCCTATATTAAGTTTAATTAATCTATTAGCATATTCATAAGATCGTTGAGCCTTACTGCTTCTAAAAAAACGATAAGCAACTCTATTAATTAAATTCGGAACTTTAAAAGATTTTACATTTATAGTTTTTCCCTCAAAGTCAAATAATTTTAATGAATTTCTATCTTGATTCCCATAATTTTCTCCTTCAACATCATAGTTTTCAATTATATTACTGAAAAAACTTGATGATGATTCATAAGTACTATTTAGCTTACTTTGTCTCATATAAACGAATCTTCTTACAAGGTGTGAATGTACTATTTTTAAAATTCTAAAACAGATATTTGTCTATACCGTTTTCACACCACTTCCTATGTTTCTCAACCGTATCAATTTCTATAGAATTATTTTTCTGTAGATTACTTTTAGACTCTTCATTATGGAAAATGTGGAAAACAATCCCAGCATAGCGTAACCTCTTTGCTAAAACATTACTATTATGAAATCGCAATGCAAGCTCTGAATCTTCTCTTCCCCACCCCTTAAACTCTTCATTATAACCATTAATTTTCACAAAATCTGATCTAAAAAAAGAGGTATTACACCCCCTATATTTTTCAGAAAAAACACTAGAAGCTTTATACCTTTCACTAAAAAAAACACAATGCAAAGCCCTAGTTCTTTTCTTTATCCCTTTTGAAAAGGGAGTAAATTTAATTTGTTGCTTTGAAAATAATATAGAAAGATGATTTTCCTGAATATTCACTCTAGATCCAAACAAATATGTGTTTTTTTCTGATTGAGATAAATGATCTTTTATAAAATTAGCGTGTATTATACAATCACCATCTACTTGTATAATATACTCACCAATTGATTTAGCAATAGCTTTATTTAATATCATTGCTTTTTGAAACCCATTATCTTCGTGCCAAACATGAATCAAAGGTACTGGGAAGTCCTTTTTCATCTTTTCAATGAGCTTTTTAGTATCGTCCCTTGAGCCATCATCTGCAATAATCACTTCTGAAGGAAACACTTTTTGCTTCAATACACTCTTTAAAACTAAAGCTAAGGCTTCAGGCCAGTTATATGTTGAAATAATAAGTGTACTAGTCATTAAAATAGGTTTCAAATTTATGCTCTTTTTTTAATTTTAAAGGGTTCCAAAATTTAAACCATTGACCAAAATTTTTTCTTAAAAGAAAGAACTTTGATGGATTCAACTTAACATCCTTCTCTATAATATTTTTTATTACATCTAATGATTTTGATTTAAAATAGCCTAATTCTTTCCATTTATGAGGCTCTAAATAAAATACATTTTTTATAGATTTATAATTAGTTTCATTTGCCATTCGCCATTTATCAAAAAACTCAGTATTTAATTCATCATTATGCCCCCAATTCTGAAACTTAAACCTCAATTGCTCTTCTGTTCTGGATAAACATTCATGAAGTAACACATTATCTGTATAAATTATCCTCTCTTTAGTTTTTCTAGCTACTTTATAATTAGGGTGATTAGTTGCCAAAAAAACTTTAGTTGGTTGATTTACATATAGCAAACCATTATCCAAATATTTATATATATTTATTAAAAAACCAGATATCTGTATTGGGTTATTAGAAGGATCATCTAAGTACTTATCATACTTTCTTAAAGTTTTTACAAATTTATTGAAGTTTACAAAAATTTCATCAGCATCAACCTGCACTAACCAATTTCCTATCCCCATCTTTTGAGATAACATAAACCTCTCTCTAGTATCATTCTCTAACGCTGATAAATTCGGAATAAAAAAATTATCTTTATAAATAATAATTTTTTTATCTACGTCAAACTCATCTAACCAAGCATGAAACTCCGAATTGACTATAAATTCGGTTCCAGACCAAGTTCTATTTTCTTCATCCAATGCTAAATAAATAGTATCAGCCTCCTTATATACCGGTGGGATTGAGATTTTCAGTTTTTCATAGTCATATGACATTAAAAAACCAACTTGAATTTTTTTCATTTATAAAATATCTGATAGCGTTTACAATAATAATCAATTAATGTAAATTAATTCTTTTTACTTTTTACTATTTATTACTTTTACACAAAAAAAGCATGGATGTTTCTGTTATTATTATTAATTATCATTCTTCCGAATATACAAAAGCATGTATCGATTCAATAAACAAATACACCAAAAAGCTAAAATTCGAAATAATTGTTGTTGATAATAAATCATCGAAAACTGATTTACAGAATTTGAAACAATTTCATCAAAAAAACTCCTTTAAACTAATAGAGAGCAAATACAACCTTGGCTTTGGAGGAGGAAATCAATTAGGGTTTCAATTTGCAACAGGAAATTATATTGCTTTCATCAATAATGACACTCTTTTAACAGAAAACTCTTTATTAAAACTAAAAGAATACTCTGAAGTAAATCCAAAAACAGGAGCTTTAAGTATCACTCAATTAGACACTGATGGCAAGCCTTTTAAATATGCCTTTAGACAGTATATCGATTTAAAATATCACCTATTAGGTCAACAAAAACCTAAAAAACACTACAGTAAAAAGCACCAACATAATTTAACAAAAAAGCCTTTTGAAGTTGATATCGTATCCGGGGCCTTTATGTTTTTTAACACTAAAACTTATGAAGAGTGTGGTGGGTTTGACACTAATATTTTTCTCTTTTACGAAGAAATGGATATTTGTAAACGATTAAACAAACTAGGGTATAAAAACATCTTTTTCCCAGAAACAAACTTCATTCATTTTCAAGGTAAAAGTAGTGAGAACATTAATATTAAAAAAGAGTTTTTAATATCCTATTTATATGTTATACAAAAGAATTACTCTTTTATTTATTCCTTTACTTTAAAGGCTATCTTATTATTTAAATACGCCTTTAAATCTATTATAAAACCAAAAAAATACATACCATTAACAGTATTACTCTTAAAGGGTGGAAATTCTATTGTGTATTCATTAAAAAATAAAGCGTAATTAACTTATGTAGTTTTAATACTAAGTATTTCCTTAACTTTCCTTTCATTCTCTTGTTTCGAAAATGGATAAATTATTTTATCAGAATAATTACTAACCTCATTCCATAAGTGTTCATTTTCATATAAACAAACCAATATATCTGCAAATTCTTTTGCAGTATTTGCGACCATATTTTTTGAGAAATCACCAAAATCAAAGCCCTCTTCACCAATACTAGTAGTTACCAGAGGCAAACTATATTCTATACTTTGTCCAATTTTCCCTTTTATACCTGCTCCATAACGTAGTGGAGCTACAAACAATCTAGCCTTTTTAAAATATTCAGAAACATCTTCAACAAAGCCAATAATTTCAAATTTATCGGAATGTAATTCCTTTATCTCTTCTGTTGGATAACTACCAACCACTCTAACTTTAACATCAGGTAACTTATGCCAAACTATTGGCATAATTTCATTTTTTAAAAACTGAACAGCATCAATATTAGGAGCATGCTTGAACCCTCCAATAAACAACAAGTCATTTCTTTCATGAAAGTTTAAAAACCCCTCCGATTTAGGTATCAAATCATGTACATTTCCTATCGAAATCATTTTTGACTTATCAGCATAATATTCACTTAAGGAAGTTTTATCCAAATCAGATATTACAATAATTTTATCGGCTTGTTCACAATTATTTACTTCAATTTCAAGAAGTTTTTCTGCTTGATTTTTGAGTTTTATATTTGATTTATCTAACTCCCATTCACGCATTAACCTTAAGTAGTGAAAATCTACCATATCAAAAACCAATTCAATATTTTCATTTTCGGCCCTAACTAATTGATAGTATTTATCAAATATAAGCGGTCTATGCAACCAGGCAATATCCAAAAGAGGGGCAATGTTTTTTATAAAGTCTTCTTTGGTTATCAAATTACCATTTTCATCAACTGAAGGCTCATATACGATCACTCCTAAATCTTTAAATTTTTGTATATAATCAGATTTATATTTATATTCTTTAATATCTCCAATCAAAAAAACAGAAACGTTATTCTTTAGCAATAATTTTATTATTTCAGATAAACGACGGGAACCAGAATCTTTATCAAACTCTGGTACAATCTCATCTATTATCAGTACCCGTTTATTACTCAAAGAATCAATATCCAAAGAGAATGTTTTTTTTGCTTTTTTAAGCTTTCGCTGAAGTATTATATTTTTTAATTTAACTTTTAGAATTTTAAACATAACTCAAATTCTTTTATCCTCAAGCATTATTCTTTTCTGGTCAGATAACTTCTCTACAATTATTTTAAATGTACTTTCTGACGACAACCTAAAAGGAATTTTTTCATGATATTTAAACTCATCTAACAACAATTTTTCATTCTTTTTCAAATAAGCTTTTTTTAATATTTTATATACACCTTTTCGTTTCTTGATTGTAGTGTCAATATATAAGTTTTTATTAAAATCAATAGATTGTAGCCAATCATTCCATTTAAATTCAGATACTTTCTCTCCTTCATAAACATGAGAGTAAAAACGCATTCTTTTCCATGGAACTCTTAATATATCAGCAATCATTGCTCCATGCATTGCTTCGCTAATAACAGTTTCACTAGCTGCTATTTCTGCTATAAAATTTTCTACAGAATCTGTTGGTAAAATTAAATTCCACCCCATCTCATCACAAATTTTTTGCCAATCAACTTTATCTATTGATTGAAAATAGGGTATAAAACTAACTTTGTGTTTTTTTTCTGCCTTTAAATAATTCTTATACTCAGGCAATAATGCTATAAAATATGCCCCATCTGCAATATAATTATTTAAATCCCCAGTTAACTTCAATGAACTATAAGGTCCACGAAGGAACTTTATATCCCATGAATCATCAATTTCAATACTCTCATTTATTGAACGCACTCCGGTACCAAAAACTATTTTTTTATCAAATTTATTAGCTTCATTCAAAAACACAGAATTTTCAATTAAAATTGAACCTATTCCCAAAAAAGCAATATTGGTTTTTTTATTAAAAAATGAATTTCCAAAAATTTTGGGCCATAACCACTTATTTAAATCATCTCCAAAATTCCCTTTTTTAGACTTGTAATAAATTAAGTTCATATATTTTTGTTTGAGGCTCAAAAATACTAATATTTTAACCAAACGCATCATTACAATGTATAAGGAATTTAAAAACTGTATTCAGCATCTAAAATTGGAGAATTAACACTTTGTAATATAGAATTTGACACCAATAACATAAAGATTCTTTTAAAAATATACACCTTGAAAAAACTGATATATTGTTTTTAAGCAATACTTTTACTCTTTTATATATTGCTTTATTTTTTTTCAAAAGAATATAACAAAAAACACTTGATGAAGATATCCATTATTATTCCATGTTATAATAGCGAAAAATTCATAACCACAACACTAGATAGTGTTTCCAAACAAACTTTAAATAATTGGGAATGTATTATAATAGATGATGGTAGCATTGATAACTCAAAAAATGTTATTTTAAAATACATCCAGAATGATGAACGATATATTTATGAGTATCAAGAAAACAAAGGTACATCTGACGCAAGAAACAAAGGCATAAACATTGCCACTGGAAGTCATCTCTTTTTTTTAGATTCTGATGATTTAATCCCCATTGATGCTTTAGAAAACTTAAGCAGCTATATTGATCATGATATTGATATTGTTTTCGGAAAAACTGCAATTACATATGACCAAAATTATAAAACAATTGATTACTTAGATCATAACTTACCAGTTTTAAAAAAACTCTCCAATAATTCAAAACAACTTATTTCTTCAGTTATTGAAGACAATATGATTTGTACTGCACACAATAGATTATATAAAACAAGTTTTATACAAAAAAACAACTTAAAGTTTAAAAGTAACTTATTACACGAAGATGAATTATGGTTCTTTGAAACTTTATTTTTTAGTGAAAATATTTTCTTAAATGATAAAACTACTTATTATTACAATGTAACTAATAACGATTCTATAATGAATAATATTTCACCAAAAAATATTAAAGATTATTTATCAATAGTATTTATTATATATAATAAATACTATTTAAATATTGAACACTCAAAATATAGCAACGAAATAGCACTACATATTACTAGGTCTAAGCAAGTTATTTTTTATTTTTATAACTTTTTATCTGCTGAAGAAAAAAAGCTAGTTAACCCATTCATCAAACAAAATTTCAATACCATACAACCTAAGAGAACAAAGCAACTTGTTTCAAAAAAAATGGAAAATAGATTTTACAAATTTCACATTACTACTTTCTTACCTATCGAAGATCTTGTTACATATCACAATAGACCTAAAGGATTATTAAAAAAAGTTAACCGAAAAATATTGTTTTATAAAACTTTTATAAAAAATTATAAAACAATAAAAGCGACCTATCAATGGTAAATATCAGAGTTTCTAAATATTAATTCAGCTAAGACAGCAACATAGCCACTAAACTATTTTCCTGCACATTTATTGCAAGTCAAATTAATTATATACAAAACAAATGCAACAAGATTTAAAAAACTGTATCGAACATTTAAAAAACGGAGGATTAATACTTTATCCAACGGACACACTTTGGGGGATTGGTTGTGATGCTAATAACGAGGAGGCTGTTAAAAAAATATACACCTTAAAAAAACGTATTGACAGCAAGTCTCTTATTTGCCTAGTTGCTGACGAAAGAATGTTATCAAAATATATAAAGGAGATACCCGAAGTGGCTTTTGATATTATTGAAGTAGCTGAGAATCCTACTACTATTATTTATGATGCACCACAAAATGTTTCGCCAAATTTAATTGCTTCTGACAACTCAATTGCTATTAGAATACCTGATGATGAATTTTGTTTTCAACTACTACGAAAATTTAATAGTGCTATTGTTTCTACCTCTGCAAATATTTCTGGAGAACCAAGTCCAAATTCCTTTTCAGAAATTAGCAATGATATTTTAAAAGGTGTAGACTATGTTGTAAATTTGCATCGCGAAAAAAAATCATCTAAGCCTTCATCTATCATTAAATTAAGTAATGCAGGTTTAGTGACAATTATCAGATCATAAATGCCACAATTAAAAAATTATAAGGAAGCACTTAAGCATCCTATTTTCAATACTATTCAAAAAGCTGCTGCTATATTGAATATTGACTCCTATGTTATAGGAGGATTTGTCAGGGATTTTATTTTAAAAAGAGGTAGCGCTAAGGATATTGATGTTGTTGCAGTTGGTAGCGGTATTGAGTTAGCAAAAAAAGTAGCATCACTCCTTCCTAACAAACCAAAAGTTCAAATATTTAAAACGTACGGAACAGCAATGTTACGTGCTGATGATATTGAAATAGAGTTTGTAGGAGCACGTAAGGAATCTTATTCCAAAGATAGTAGAAATCCTATTGTAGAAAATGGAACTTTAGAAGACGATCAGAACAGAAGAGATTTTACAATAAATGCACTCGCATTAAGTATTTCAGAACATAACTTTGGTGATTTATTAGATCCGTTTAATGGTGTTTTACACCTAAACGAGCAACTTTTAAAAACGCCATTAAATCCTGACATCACCTACTCCGATGATCCACTACGTATGATGCGTGCAATACGTTTTGCAACTCAATTAAATTTTAGGATTGAACACGAGTCATTACAAGCAATTTCTAAAAACAATGAACGTATTAACATTATTACCAAAGAACGTATCATTGACGAGTTGAACAAAATAATGAATAGCCCAAAGCCTTCAATAGGATTTTTACTATTAGAAGAAACTGGATTATTAACACATATACTTCCTGAATTAATTGCTTTAAAAGGTGTTGATGAAGTAGAAGGTCAATTGCATAAAGATAATTTTTACCACACTTTAGAAGTAGTCGACAACATTGCTAAAACTACTGATAATCTTTGGTTACGTTGGGCAGCTTTATTACACGATATCGGAAAAGCACCCACTAAAAAGTTTAGTAAAAAAGTAGGGTGGACATTTCACGGACATGAGTTTGTTGGTTCAAAAATGGTCTACAAACTATTTAAAAGGCTAAAAATGCCATTGAACGAAAAAATGAAATTTGTTCAGAAAATGGTTTTAATGAGTTCTAGGCCAATAGTTATTGCTGACGACAGTACTACTGATTCAGCAATTAGAAGATTGGTTTTTGATGCTGGCGAAAACATAGAAGATTTAATGACACTTTGTGAAGCAGATATCACTACAAAAAACCCTAAAAAATTCAAGCGTTACCATAACAATTTTAAAGTTGTACGCGAAAAAATAGTTGAAGTCGAGGAACGTGATCAAATCAGAAATTTCCAACCACCTATTTCGGGAGAAGAAATTATGGAAACCTTCAATTTAAAACCATGCAGGGAAATTGGTGTTATCAAAGAAGCGATCAAGGAAGCAATTCTTGAAGGAGAAATTGCCAATGATTATGACGAAGCAAAAGCATTGATGTTAAAAAAAGGGGCCAAACTTGGTTTAACACAAAACTAAATAAACGTACATTCTATACTATTCTTTGAAATAAACACTTCTATGAAAAAAGACAATAAAAAAGTAATATACTGGTTACTTACAGGATGTGCCCTAATTTTTATTATGGTTGTAGTGGGAGGAATTACAAGGCTTACTCATTCAGGACTATCTATTTCAAACTATAAACTTATAAGTGGTACTATACCTCCTATTGGTGAAACTGAATGGCAAAAAGCATTTGAATTATACCAACAATACCCTGAGTATCAAAAAATGAATAATCACTTTTCATTACAAGATTTTAAGGATATTTATTTTTGGGAATGGTTGCACAGAGTTATTGGTCGTTTTATAGGTCTCGTATTCTTTTTACCATTTATATATTTTCTAATTACTAAACAACTTACTAAGTCTACTATTAAAAAAGCCATCATCCTACTTATTCTAGGAGGCTCACAAGGTTTTTTAGGTTGGTATATGGTTAAAAGTGGATTAGTAGACAAGCCAGATGTGAGTCACTATCGTCTTGCTGCACACCTAACTACAGCATTTATTACTTTTGCATATACTTTTTGGGTTGCGCTAGACTTATGGTTCCCAAACAATAAAAGCATTAATAAAAAACTACGTAATTTCATCAGGATTGTCCTAGCTCTATTAATTATTCAAATAATTTATGGAGCGTTTGTCGCAGGTTTAGACGCAGGTTTTATACACAATTATTGGCCTATGATGAGTGAAGGGAAATTTATTCATGAAACAGTGTATATAGAACAGAATCCACTATATAAAAACTTTATCGAGGGAAAAAGTGGCGTTCAGTTTATACATAGAACCCTTGCGTATGTAGTTGTATTTTTCATCTTTTTAA
>Ga0209396_1000245_pt1 | contig 69163 bp, 53 predicted proteins | sample GOMGulsemesocosm_6_FD_184638 | JGI IMG/M metagenome (GOLD analysis project Ga0209396, IMG submission 184638) | Methane-oxidizing microbial communities from mesocosms in the Gulf of Mexico - GOM8C Gulf of Mexico (SPAdes) (version 2) | ecosystem: Environmental > Aquatic > Marine > Cold seeps... | reverse complement strand
GCAGAAGTAGCTAACAAATCTAAATCTCAATTTCTCGCTAATATGAGTCATGAAATAAGAACACCAATTAATGGTGTTCTAGGCATGCTTACTTTATTAAATGATACCCAACTGAGTCAAACACAACGGCACTTTTCAAAACTTGCTACGGTGAGCGCTGAAACCTTATTACATTTAATAAACGACATATTAGATTTTTCTAAAATAGAAGCGGGTAAACTTGATATAGAAAATGTAGCTTTTAATCTAGGTGACTGTATTGATGAAACAGTGCAAACCATAGCCATTAAAGCTCAAATGAAAGATATCGAAGTTATTGTTGATAGTACCTCTTTGATTGATGACTCTGTCATTGGTGACCCTAGTCGTTTAAAGCAAATAATCTCTAATTTGCTAAGTAATGCTATTAAGTTCACCGAGAAGGGTGAAATAAATATCAAAATTAAGACGACAGAAATTGATACCACTCACCTTAAGCTTTTGGTCAATGTTTCAGATACAGGTATAGGTATTCCCACGCAAAAATGTGCTGATCTATTTGATGCGTTTACTCAAGTTGACGCATCTACAACCAGAGAATATGGCGGAACAGGCCTTGGTCTCACTATTGTTAGACAGTTGTGTCAACTTATGGGGGGCGATATTGAAGTTAACAGTCAACAAGGGCAGGGTAGCGAATTTACTTTTTATCTCGTTTTAGATAAAGATACACACATCACACTTCCTCTACCAACGTTTAACGAAAAGCCAGTATTAGTAATTGACTCGAGTGTAAATAATGGGGAAATGGTTAGTAGACAACTTAAGTTATGGGGGCTCAATGTTGAATTGTGTAGTGATAATGCTGAAGTAAAATCACTGTATGGTAAAATTGAAAAGAATAATTTTTCAGTTTTATTGCTTGATGCAACAATAGATTCATTGTTACTTGAGAACATTTTAATTTCATTGGCGAATGCTAATAAATCACAGCTAAATAAAACACAAGTCATTTTTCTAACCACGATGAACAACGACAGTGCTAATAAAAGTGCGTTATTGACATCATTAATGGCAAAAGAGAATATGCATAGATTAACAAAACCTATTGTTACCAAATCCCTTCATAGAGAGCTAACGCTTACCTTCTCATCTGAAAATCGGAAACCAGAATTGAGGAGTGCAACCAAGCTCTTTACATCTCAAACTGTTGCTGAAAATGATAATGAACACGTGAAAATATTATTAGTTGAAGATAATAGGATTAATCAGGAAGTGGCTTTGGGATTATTACGAAAAATGGGATACAAAGCCGATGTGGCTAAAAATGGCCTACATGCATTAGAATTATTGGGGAAAAGACAATTTTCTAAACCCTATCAGTTGGTGTTAATGGATTGCCAAATGCCTGAAATGGATGGTTATCAGGCAACGGTAGCAATTCGGTCAGAGGATAAATATCAGTTGAGTAGGCAGATCAATATTATTGCTATGACAGCTAATACCATGAAAGGTGACCAAGAGAAATGTCTAGCTGCGGGTATGAATGATTACCTAGCCAAGCCCATTAATCCTAGCTTATTAGCCGAAAAAATAGCCTTTTGGTTAGCACACTAATTAAATAATGTAGAGCTCTCATTTTACTGAGAGCATTAACAAGTGTTAACTACTTTCCCTTTTTCCGATCAGAGAATTGATTATCAGAAAAGCGAGTTAAGCCTTTTTTGTGGGTTGGCGTTTTCTTGCCTTTGCCTTTGCCATTTCCTGGATTATTTCTGTTTTGACCTGGACTTGTTTTATTACCTTGCGAATTATTCTTTCCCTGTCTGCCTTTATTTGCTAATTGTTGTTCACCGCGAGTTTCTCTGGGTACAAGACAATTGGGTGCAGAGCCAATAAATTTGGTTAAGCCCATTTTAGTTAATGCTTGGCGAATCTGTGCCCAGTTAAGTGGATCATGGTAACGCAAGATTGCTTTGTGCAAACGTCGTTGAATGGTGCCTTTAGGTACGTTAATTTTACCGTCTAGCTTCGCTAAATTTTTACTGGTTACATTACGCAACGAGTTAAGCTCTGTGTGGTACAAGGTTGTCGCATTGGCTAAAGGTGAAGGGTAAAAGTTCTGTACCTGATCTAGCTTAAAATTATTGCTTTTTAGCCATAGCGCTAGATTAACCATATCTTTATCAGTTGTACCAGGGTGGGCAGAGATAAAGTAAGGAATTAAGTATTGCTTTTTGCCGGCAAGTTTCGAGTAATGATCAAACATTTCCTTAAATTTGTCATAACTTCCCATACCTGGTTTCATCATGTTATCAAGTGGACCTTGCTCAGTATGTTCAGGGGCTATTTTTAAATAACCGCCAACGTGATGAGTTGCTAATTCTTGTACATATTCAGGGTGCTCAATAGCCAAATCATAACGAACGCCAGAGGCGATTAATACTTTTTTAATGCCTTTAACTTTACGTGCTTTACGGTATAACTCTATGGTTGGTGTATGATCGGTATCTAAATGGCCACAAATAGTTGGCCAAACACAGGAAGGCTTTCTACAGGTAGCTTCCGCCTTTTCACTTTTACAGTTGAGTTGATACATATTAGCGGTTGGGCCACCGAGATCGGATATAACGCCAGTAAAGCCTGGTACTTTTTCTTTAATATCTTCAATTTCATTAATAATTGATTCATGAGATCGACTTTGAATAATACGTCCTTCATGCTCTGTTATTGAACAGAATGTACAACCACCAAAACAGCCGCGCATAATATTAATCGAAGTTTTGATCATATCGTAAGCAGGAATTTTAGCTTTACCATAGCTAGGATGAGGCACGCGTTTATATTCCAGACCAAATACACCATCCATTTCCTCTGTTGAAAGCGGCTTAGCGGGTGGGTTTAACCAAATAAGGCGGGTACCGTGGCTTTGAACTAACGGTTTTGCCGATGTCGGGTTAACTTCTTGATGAAAAATACGAGACGCATGTGCATAAAGAACTTTATTTTCTTTAACTTGCTCAAAAGTTGGCAAATTAATATAGGTTGTTTCCCAAGGTTTAGCTTTTTTATCCCAGGTTTTATTACGGTAGTCAGCCATTACAATTGGCTGAGCAGTCTTAGTGATATCATTTTCGGCAATTGAAGCTTCTGTTTGTGCTTCGTTATCACTACAAGACTCAGGGGTGATTTCTTCGTAAGGGCTATGAATAGGATCTATCTTGCCGGGTCTATCAATATCACGAGAATCAATACCTTGCCAACCAGGAAGGACTTGGTTAGTTAAAAAAGCACTACCGCGCACATCAGTAATACTTTTAACATCTTCGCCGCGAGCGATACGGTGGGCAATTTCAACCAGTGGACGTTCTGCATTACCAAACACCAATAAATCTGCTTTTGAATCAAATAATACTGAACGACGGACTTTATCTGACCAATAGTCGTAATGCGCAATTCTACGCAGGCTTGCTTCAATACCACCAATAATTACCGGAACACCTTTGAAAGCTTCTTTACAGCGTTGGGTATAAGCGGTTACTGCACGATCTGGGCGTTTTCCACCTTCATCATTTGGCGTATAGGCATCATCATGACGCATTCTGCGCTCAGCGGTATATCGGTTAATCATGGAATCCATGTTACCCGCAGTAACCCCAAAAAATAAATTAGGCTCACCTAGTTCCATGAAGGCATCTTTTGAGTCCCATGCGGGTTGTGAGATTATACCTACTCTGAAACCTTGGGCTTCAAGCATACGGCCAATAATAGCCATACCAAAACTTGGATGATCTACATAAGCATCGCCAGTGACAATAATAATGTCACAACTATCCCAACCAAGTATGTCCATCTCTTTTCGAGACATAGGTAAGAAAGGTGCAGTGCCGTAGCACTCAGCCCAGTATTTTGGATAATCAAATAATCCCTGTTGATTTTTAGAAATTATTTGTTTTTTTACTGAAGTCATATCACCATTCCCGTTGGGGTTAACCGAATTAAAATCGTTACACCGCTATATTATTGTTCTGTATGCGTCGCTATATTATTACGCCGTGAATAGCGGGCGCGAGATTATAGCAGAAATATCTTCTTCCTCCCAACTATATGTGCTCAATTTTCGAACAAGTGTTTTTTGGTATACATTTATTAAAGTTAAGGTTGTATACTGTGTACAATCTCGATTGCATTTGCTCTAATCGGTATAAACAGCATTGAGTGCTAAATAATAAAAATAACAACATACACTAAAGCTCACTGTTTTTACGGGGAGCGCTTGAGGAATATATGAATAAGAATTTAAAGAATAGTTTATTAGCGAGTGCCATTATTGCTTCATTAGGTCTAAGTGCATGCAGTAATGATGCCGTAGAAAACACATCAAAGCTGACGAAAACGGCGACAGAGAATAAGCAAGAGCTCAGTGCGGAGCAACAATTAACCTCGCTATATCAGCAAGCTAAACAAAGCCTTTTTAAACAACGTGCTTTATCTGCCACCATATATGGTTTATCAGAAGAAGAGGTTGGCCAAGCAGTTAATAACCAAATGGAAGTATATGGACCCGAAAGTGAAAAATCGCTCCGGGCTGAATTATTATCTTTATCTAATAAGATTGCTAGTATAAAGCTTATTGATAGTGATCTGACTACTAAAAATAACCAGCAAGTCATGGCTGGTCTGACGCGGTACTTTGCTGGTGATGCTAACTTTAGTATTGGTTACATCGATGCATGGATGGGGTTATCTCCTTTTATCGTTAATCAAATTAATGGACCATTAAGTGATATTCCTAGAGTGATGCAAAACGATCAGCCCATTACGACTAAACAAGAGGCACTAGACTATATCACTCGCCTGGAACAATTTGATAAATTGGCGAGCAGTATTATTGCTAAACAAGCTGCAGATGCGGCTCAAAATTGGTTACCTCCTAAAGTGACCTTACAAGGAGCAATTAATTACCTTAGGGGTTTTACTAGTGCTCTTCCTAAGCAGCATACCTTTGTCAGTGTTTTTCGTGAAAAAATAGAAAAAATTGAATCACTTACTCAAGAAGAAAAGCAAGCATTAACAGAGCAAGTCATCGCTAAAGTGAGTAAGGTCGTTTATCCTGCGTTTAAATCCGTAGAAAAGGCTAGTACAAAGTTACTTGCTAAATCACGTCTTGAGTCGGGGATATGGGCACAACCAAACGGTAGTGCTTATTACCAAGATGCTATCAAGCAACTCGGCGATAGTGAGTTAACACCAGCTGAAATCCATCAAATCGGTTTAGATGAAGTGGCTCGGATCAGTAGTTCCATGGATAGTATTTTGAAAAACCAAGGCTACAAAAAGGGCACTGTAGGTGATCGCATGGTTGCCTTAAATGAAGAGCCTCGCTTTTTATATGAAGATTCAAAGGCAGGACGAGAAGAATTACTTAATGATATCAATGGTTATATAACCGAAGTAACTAAAAAAATGGCACCAGTGTTTAGAACTACGCCAAGTTATCAGGTACAGGTAAAAGCATTTCCTGTTGAAATTCAGGACGGAGCGCCTGGTGGTCAGTATACTTCTCCAGCGGTTGATGGCAGCAAGCCAGGTATCTACTGGATTAATTTACGCGATATGAAAGCTAACCCTAAGTTTGGTTTGAAAACGTTAACTTATCATGAAGCGAATCCAGGACATCATTGGCAAATAGCCTTGAATTTAGACCAAGCGGAATTACCTTTCTTACGTAGAATCGCACCCTACAATGCATATACCGAGGGTTGGGCTCTTTATTCAGAACAAGTCGCGTATGAACTCGGTATGTATGAAAATGATCCTTTTGGGAATTTAGGCCGATTGCAGGCTGAATTATTTAGAGCGGTACGTTTAGTGGTGGATACTGGTTTACATGATAAACGCTGGACACGAGAGCAAGCTATTAGTTACATGGCAAATGAGACAGGAACAGCTGAATCTGATGTGATTGCAGAAATTGAACGTTATATGGCATGGCCAGGTCAGGCGCTTGGCTACAAGCTAGGTATGCTAAAAATATTAAATTTAAGAGATCAGGCAAAGCAACGTTTAGGTGATAAATTTGATCTTGCTGAGTTTCATGATGTTGTTCTTCTAAATGGTGCAGTACCTATGGCCGTATTAACACGTAATATAAATCATTGGTTAGATAGTAAGTCATAGACTGCTAGTAACATTTATCCAACAAGTATCCGCTTAAAATATAAAGCCGTAATTTTTTAATAATATTACGGCTTTTTATTGGAAAATTAAGACTCGATATATACATAGTCTCTTGATTTATGAAAAACTAAAGTTAGTGCACCCCTTGGTAGCTTTCAGCTGTTTTATTCTTACGCTGATTTTTCAATAAAATACATTGAGTTTCACCTAATCTTGCGCAGCTATCTAAGGCGGTAATTTCATCTGCTGCAAAAGATGCGTTTGACAGGATCACCGCCGAGCAATTTCCGCGACATAAAACATTTTTTATTTGCTCTATATTTAAATACCCAGACTTTTCATTAAGTGAATTATTTACTTTATTCTTACCCTTAAAAGTAACACAAAGTACTTTGGAAATATCAACGCCATGCGTCTGTGCTAATTGCTCTAAAGATGATTCTTCAGGATTAATAAATAATACCCACTTTTTCTCTTGATTATGTTGCTGACAAATAGTTGCATAATGCGATGATAATTCTTGCTGGTTATTAACACTAGCTAGCTGCAACCAAGGTTGCTCTGCAAGGGGAGTACTGATGGCATTTTCTATAACATTGTTTATTAGATTAGTGTTATTCGTATTGCTCGTAAACATAGTGCTACCTCGTGTTAAATAATGAAATACAATAATACTGTATGAATGTACAGTATATTGTTTTTGGCGACAATTCAAGCATTACTTGTCATTTTTTAAACAATATAAGTTTGTTAACTTTATAGATTTTGGTGAAGTAAAAAGAGCTGGAGCACTGGGAATGCAGCCAAATAAAGGTAATATTAGTTTAAACGCTTGGATAATTTTTGGGGGAAATAGCTGTGATAGGGTGTAACCGGTTATAAAGCGCTCTATTCACATGTGATTGTTTAGTTTTGTCTGATGAGAAAACGGTAGTAAGTATTACGAAAGAGTTACTAAGTTAGTCATTCCTATCTAAGTTATTAAAGTACTTATTAGATTAGTAGCGCGGTGGGCGTTAAAAATAATTTGCTATTAATTAAGGTGAGTAATTCACTATAGCGGTCGTTATTTAAGTAGGCATCGACCCTAATGTATTTTCAGCTGCTGTTCTTAGTCGGTGTGATTTTTTGGGGATATTAATTAATGAAGCATGTTAGTAAGACAGATATTACTCTGCCTTTATAACTAAATATTGTTATTCTTTAAGGACTAATGATGATAGTTGTGCTTCAAACTGTTCAGCACCGGCCTTTACTTGATAGAGTTTTACTAACAAGTAGTTTAGCTCTGGTGCAAACCAAGCGTAGGTGACGCGCTTTTTCTCAGTAATTTCACGTTTTAATCGAATTGTTTTGATTAAGCCATAGGGAAGGATCAGCTCTTCTTTACCATCATACAGGTACTCATAATTTTTAACCGAGCCTTTAGTGCTTATTACTGGGTACACAAAACGTTTTTGATTAGGGTTATTAATTAGATCAATACGATTTTGAAGATGATAACTCAGTTTATCTAACAGACCGTCAGTAAAATTTAGCGTGATTTTTTTATCATTCTTTAGATCTATTGCTGTTTTAGCTACTAAGTCATATTGCCACTGATAGTATTTATCGCGACCAGTACCTTCACGTTGATAGTCATAGCTAAAAGGAATTACTTGGTTATTCTCAATGTTAACGATAGCCGTTTCGCTACGCTTATCCGAAAAAATTAACCAACTGATGTCAGTTTTATAATGGTATTGGATTTTATTATCATCAAGATAACTTAGCTCCCTTATTGCTTTACCTACAGGGTCTGATTTGTGTAATAAAGTATAAGTTGCTCGATATGCAGGGATAATCTCAGAAAATGATACTTGTTTTAGCTGAGGTGTCTCTTTTAGAGGAGACTTTGACTCTGCTGTATTGGCTAAAGCTATTAAAGGTAAAGCTAAAAAAAGTAAGGGAGAGAATTTCCGCATAATAAGCATAATGTCCAGAAGCAATTAGTAGTTATTTATACTAACAGCTTCTGCAAGGGGAGGTCGCAACAATTTAGTAACTATTTTGTCGCGATTTTTAATGAGACGAGATTATACTTATTGTAGCTAGAACTATGTTTAACCGAAAAATTAATCGGCAGCATAGCCTGAAATAGGAAGTACATTACCATCAAGAACAGCATTATCGCCTTGCATAGTAAGTCTTTTTTCAGAAAACCACTTTACTACGAGTGGGTAAATACGATGCTCTTGCTCATGCACGCGAGCAGCTAGATCGTCACTACTGTCACCCTCAAATACAGGTACTTTAGCTTGAAGAATGACAGGACCACCATCAAGCTCTTCAGTCACAAAATGAACACTAACACCGTGTACATCATCGCCAGCATCAATAGCGCGTTGATGTGTATTTAATCCCTGGTATTTTGGCAACAGAGAAGGGTGTATATTAAGCAGTTTACCTTGAAAATGCTGAACAAAACTGGGCGTTAGAATCCGCATAAATCCAGCTAATACAATGAGATCTGCATCAAAAGCATCAATCTTTTTGATAAGTGCTTGATCGTAGTCTTCACGGCTGTCAAATGCTTTATGTGAAAGTGATAAGTTAACAATATTAGCGTTATTCGCACGAGTCAGCCCATAAACATCGGCTTTATTAGATACAACTCCAACCACTTCAGCAGGATAATTATCATCAGCACAGGCATCAATAATAGCTTGTAGGTTTGTGCCACCACCAGAGATCAAAACAACTATTTTACTCGACATATCTTTTCCTACCTTACTTAAGAAAGGGTTAACAAAGTACAGATAAATAAAAGGGGCTAGTAAATAGCCCCTTTAAAATATATTAATACTTGCTTAGTAAGCTTGTTGGTTATGCAAAAACAACTTGCTCTTCGCCATCAGTCATATCTGCGATAGCACCGATATGCCAAGCATTTTCGCCATGTGCGGTTAACACTTCAATACTCTGTGCTACTTTATCCGCAGGTACCACGATAACCATGCCAACACCACAGTTGAACGTGCGGTACATTTCATGCTCAGTGATATTACCTTTTTCTTGTAACCAGCTAAAGATGCTAGGCCATGCCCAGCTATCACCTTTAATCACAGCTTGTGCTGATTCAGGTAATACACGTGGGATATTTTCCCAGAAGCCACCACCAGTGATATGAGATAGAGCGTGCACATCAACATTTTTTAGTAACTCAAGTACAGATTTTACATAAATCTTGGTTGGTTCAAGTAAATGATCAGCAATTTTCTTGCCTTCAAGTAATTCATCAGTATCAGTGTTGTTTACTTCTAATACTTTACGAATTAATGAAAAACCATTTGAATGAGGACCAGAAGCACCAAGAGCAATCAATTGATCGCCTGCAGCAACATTAGTACCGTCAATTACACGAGATTTTTCAGCAATACCAACACAAAATCCAGCGATATCATAATCGCCTTTGTGGTACATGCCAGGCATTTCAGCGGTTTCACCACCGACAAGAGAACAGCCAGCTTGTAGACAGCCTTCAGCAATACCTTCAACTACAGATACAGCCACGTCAACATCAAGTTTAGCGGTAGCATAATAATCAAGGAAAAATAATGGCTCAGCACCTTGCACGATAAGGTCATTTACACACATAGCAACTAAATCGATACCAACGCTATCGTGTCTAGCTAAATCGATAGCTAAACGTAATTTAGTGCCGACACCGTCGGTACCAGCAACTAATACAGGCTCTTTATAACCGGTAGGTAATTGAAATACCGAACCAAAACCACCTAAACCACCCATAACCTCTGGACGTGTTGTGCGTTTTACCGCACCTTTAATTTTCTCAACTAGGGCATTACCAGCATCAATATCAACACCAGCATCTTTATAGCTTAACGACTGTTTTTGTTCGCTCACGGGAAACCTCAGAAATTACCGACAGTATTTTATGGGGCGTATTCTACCAGTGCTAAGGCTCATACTCAAGGTGATAAACAGTATCTTCACCTTGTTTTATTTTAACGAGACATTTCTAAGGGATTTATGAATATTTGCAAGTATTAATTGCTGGTGTTGTGGTAAGATATTATTTATAAAATCATAGCGTTTTTAAAAATTTTTAGTTGATATGTTTAGATTTCCTTTTGTTATATTTTTGCTGGTATTATCGCTATTTAGCGCTAATTTACTGGCTCTTGAAGTAAGAGATTTGTACCAAAGTGATGTTGTTGTCGAATCACAAGATAGAGTGCAACGCGAGAAAGCCATAAAACAAGCACTTCAAAGTGTGCTTTTAAAAGTCGGTGGTAAAAAAAGTGTTTTAACACATGACATATTAAAAACAGCTCAAAAAAGAGCGACTCGTTATGTTAGTCAATATCGTTATCAGCGAAAAAAGGGACAACTAAGTATAGTTGTCAGCTTTAATGAAGATAAAGTAAATAAGTTGTTCAAAGACGCTAACCTCGCTTTATGGGGGAGTCTACGCCCACAGGTTTTACTTTGGTTGATTGATGAACAGGGCGTAAGTCGAAGCATCGTTGCTTCGGATGCTGATACCATTATTTCTACCAGTATTAATGATTTCTCTACACAACGTGGTTTACCCATTATTACGCCTCTTATGGATTTAACCGATAGCAAAAACGTTGTGTTAAGTGACTTTTGGGGATATTTTCCTGAACAAATACAACAAGCATCGCTGCGTTATTTTGCCGATACTATTGTGGTGATGAGAGTTTCAGACTCAAGTTTAGTGCCTAAGAGTGAACTCGTTGATATCGAGGCTCCTTCACAACGAGAGTCGTGTGGTTTGTTATGTGAACAACAAGAGAGTGTTAGCCATAAGGTATTGGATTGGAAAATTTTAACTCAAGGCGTTCTTTATACCCAAAAATATCAAGGTGTTGATAAAGTTAGTTTGATCAATCAAGGTTTATCAGATATTACTGAATTGATTTATCAGTCTTATGCTTTATCAACAACGGCTGAAAATGATTTTGTTATTGAAGTGAATAATGTCACCTCATTAAAAAATGATACCGAGTTGTTTAATTTTCTCTTAGATTTATCAGCGGTTAAAGCCGTCAGTTTAACGAGTGTGCAAGGGGATGTTCGTCAATTCAAATTAGATTTAATTGGCTCAAGAGCTTCATTTTTAGCGACATTAAAATTAAATAACAAATTAACCCAGCAACTCGATGGCCTTTCTCAGACTCAGCAATTTACTAATCAAATGAAAATTGTTGTGTTAGGAGAGCCTCAAACAGTCATAGCGGATAAAACTTCAGTACCTATTGTTAACGGTGGTCTCGATGATTCACCAGTTAACTTGGTTGCCAGTATCGAAGAAAGCAATAGCTTACATATAAAACCTGCCACAGACCTTAATAAGAATGATGAATTGCAAATATTAACTGAAACAACACCTGCACTTAAAATAGTACCAAAAATTCCTGTTTTTTATTGGGAGCAAGGATGAAGCAAGTAGCTCAACTTACTCTGATGGTTCAACTTCCCGACGATGAAACCTTTGAAAGTTATAAAAGTGAAGCTAACGTAGGGGTCGTGAGTCAGTTAAAGTCTTATATAGAGCAGAAACAAGAGACACCGCACGGTTTTTATTTATTTGGCTTAACTAGTACGGGTAAATCACACCTACTTCATGCCAGTAGTACTTATGCGGCGAAAATTGGTAAGTCATCTGTATGCTTATCTTGCGCTGAATTAAAACAGTTACCAGTAGAGGTATTAGATGGCTTAGAGCAAATTGATTTAATTTGCTTAGATGATATTCATTTAATTGCCGGTGATACACGTTGGCAACAAGCTATTTTTGATTTATATAATCGAGTACTAGAGCAAAATAATTACTTATTAATTTCAGGTGATGAAAGTGCCCAACAATTGGGTATTAGTTTACCTGACTTAGTCTCAAGGCTTACTTGGGGTTTGACTGAACAGGTTAAGGCCCTTGATGATGAAGAAAAGGTTGCGGCTCTGCAGCATAGAGCGACACAACGGGGTTTATTTATATCAGATGAAGTTGTTAAATTTTTGCTTAATCGTTTAAGTCGAGATATGGGGAGTTTAATCAATTCACTTGATATTCTAGATAAAGCCTCAATTCAAGAGCAACGAAAAATCACCATACCTTTTATCAAAGAGGTGCTAAGCCTACAATAATTGTGATAAAGAGTATCGTAAAAACTAAAAAACGCGATTGATAAAATCGCGTTTTTTAGTTTTATTTAAGTGATTAAATTGTAGAGCTAGCCTTAGCTATGAATTCAAACAAAAGTTAAGCTAGCAAGTAAAAACCTCCAACCTAGCATTAGTGGTTAGGTAATGGTTTTTGATAATAACGAGTAAAGTTACTTTTTCTTTCTGAGTCAGTGGGCGCGGTCAACATAGAAGAGCTTTTAACTTTTTTCATCATTCTACTCATATTTGACTCTGCTGGGCTGATGGTTAAAGTATCAAACCAGCTATTACCTTCAACCATAACAATTGGAGGAGGAACTTGCTCCATAGCTGACAAACTGTCAAATTCAGGTAATACACGGCTAGTACTAAATAGTACTCTATCTCTTAATTTATCATCGCCTATACGGCCCCTTTGCCCCCACGTGACTATATAATCGCTGGCAGAAATATTATCTCCACTGGGTTGGTTGGTGATTGCAACATCTCGTACCACCGCAAAGCGATTTTGCATCATTAGCTCTTCAAATAACATGGCGTAATCTTCACGTAAACTTGAGTAGGCATAATAGTCAGAGGCGCGATCTGGGCTGAAAAAACCTTCAATATCTACGGGTAAATAACTCTTTTGTAGCGATGTAGCAGCCTCGCCAGCAAAACTCACTTGCCCCAAATTCCGCATTTCTTGGCTTGCTAATGGCAAAGTGATGGCTAGTTCATCTGACTCGAAGTTTGTACTAACAGCAGCGTCCAATACTCGTAAATGACTACTATGTACATACCATTCATTACTCGGGAAAAAGTCATTGGCATGTGCGAGCTCATGATACATTAAAGAGGTTAATCGATATAAGGCGTCTTGTGCCGTTCGATTAACACGTGAAGCTTTGCTGTAACTGTTACTGGCATAATCATTATCTTTGACGTATCGCCAAGGCATAACAAATTGTAAATCGTTACCAAAATCAGCTCTAAAATCAGGGGCTTCATTAATAGTGTCGCGCTCTTGAGGTGTTAACCAGAAATTTTCAGCGTCTAAATAGATAGCGCCAGTTGCCGCCCAGTAAAATGAAGGACGTACATCATAAGAAATAACAATTGCCGTGGTGGCTCTTAATAAGTTTTTTATATCATTATTAGTATCGTTATTCGTTAAAAACTCTTTAAAACGATCGCCCATCCATTGATGTGATACAACAACACGATCCATTATGTTATTTATTGAAGGCGCCGCTGAAGAGCTTTTTACTTCTTCGGCAAGTAAAGGGATTTGCTCTAAAGTACATGAGCTGATTAAGGTGTTATCGTAAACACAAGAGACGAGTTTATCAGCATAAGGACTGTTATTGTTATAAGCAAAGACAGATGCTTTACGATCAGAAAAATAAGCGTTTCCTCCTATTGAGGCTGCCGGCTCTATTAATACAGCGACTTGGTCACTATAGGTGTTTATATTATCTACATCAGTAGCTGAAATGTTAAACGTGACTATGGTATCTAAGCTTACGTATGGAGCATCAAAAAATATTGCTAACTCACCGTCGGTATTTTCTGCAGTTAGGGTAACACTTGGACCTGCTACTTGCTGCCACTTCAATGTATTGAGATCAATAGTTTGGTCTAGTTGGCTTCTAAATGAGACTTTATTTTCAGCAGATACCCTATGCGATAAACGACTAGTAATTTTGTTGTCATCCGCATTTACCGTGATGTTTTTTTCTAATGTTTGCACAAACTCATTATTAAGAGTGAAAGTGATACTAAAACTGTAATCGCCGGCAGAAGTCGGCGTAAACGAAATAACTTTACTGGTTTTCGCTAAAAAAGTAACCGGCTCCCCAGCAGTCTGCTGCCAACTAATATTGCTAATGTGATCTTTAGGGTAATGAAGAAGAAGATCGATGCCTTGATTAATATTTTGTGTTTCATCTAGCTGTACTATTTCACCTTCTGGATAAATGGATACACTAGAAGAATTACCATTACACCCAGTTAATAGTGCTATGAGTGACAATGACAACATCAAGTTAATATTTATAATATTTAAACGCATTCACTTCTTCCTTCTATATTTGCTTAGATAGTGTTATTTGTTATCTTTCTTTTTTCGAATACTTAAACCAAGTTCCTGGCCACGATACTTCGCATAATAAGTAGCGCCAAAAAACATAGCACTAGCAAAAATCAGCTCTAAGCTTGCCCATATTCTGTCTGCTGGCAATACCCAAAGCGTAGTTAAACTATGTAAAAAGTAGATTAATACGATAAAGTTAGACCAGGCATAGGTGAATGGGTTGCCCTGTAACATGCCTTTTAAAGGAAACAATAGTGGCAGGGTAAACATCAATAACGACGTAGAAGTACTTAAACTCTCACTTGGGCTCAAGACAATGAGCCATAGAGGCATAAAGATAAGTAATGAAAAGTAGCCAATTAAGGCTATTTTTTTATAACTACTCGTTGAAAGTTTTTGTTTATTCATTGGACTACTTATTTAGGTAAGGGGGAAATATCAATATATTGCTAAAAAAAAGCTAAAATATTTTCAGGAGGCCGGCCAATAACGGCTTTACTTCCATTAGATACAATAGGTCGTTCAATAAGTTTAGGCGTATTAACCATAGCGTTTATAAGAGCGTCTTCGTTAGCCCCTTTTAAATTTTGTTCAATAAATTCAGGCTCCTTTATGCGCATCATCTGTAGCGGTGAACAATCCAGCTGTAGCAATAGTTGCTTGATTTCATCGTGCGACAGTGGTGTTTTTAAGTACTCAATAATCGTAATTTTTTGTGGCGATTCTTGTGTATTCTCTTCAAGTAACGCAAGTGTTTGGCGACTTTTAGAGCACCTTGAGTTGTGATAAATAGTGAACATCGTTTTCCTTTGATAATTAATCAGCAATAAAATGCTATGAGTAGATAATAAGTTAATAAAGCCTTTTTATAAACGTTTTAATCGGCTCTCTTGTTCTTGAAATTGTAGAACCCGTGCCTTGACTCTTTTTTGCATTAAAGGTTGCTCCTCAAGAAATGTATAACTCGTTTGTAATTCGTCAACAGCTTTTGAATACGCGCCAAGTAATGCTAATACTTCAGCTTTACTCATGTGCATTAAACCTTTCTTTCCTTGTGCCCGGTATAAAGTAGTTAATATATCATAAGCAATGAAATTCCCAGGGTTGACTAATAAAAAGTCCTGCAATATTTGTGTGGCAAGATCATAGTTTTTCATTGAAAGAAGGGCATTGGCATAATTTAAACTCACTACCTGATTATTCGGCATAAATAAGTTTAACCGCTCAAGCATTTTAATGGCAGCGTCTGCTTGATTATTAGCTATATAAACATCCGTTAATGCATCGATATAAAATAAATTATTTTTATCAGATTTTCTCAATGTTTCTAAAATATTTAACGCTTGTACTGTTTGCTTATTTTCGAAATAAGATAAGGCCAAACCATATTGTGCAGCCGCTTTAATTACATAGCGTTTTTTTTCTAACTGATGTTTGAAGTAGCTGATGTTTGACTTTGCTTCGCCTTGGTACCTAGATTTTAATCTCGCTTTGGTTAGTTCAAAACCTAAACTTGGTGGTAGAGGTCTCGCCGGATAATTCAATGCACGTTGACGTGCATCGGTAATACGAGATTGTGGCATGGGATGTGTTAATAACATTGCCGGTGGCTTGCTAGCATAACGATACTTGGCCGACATTTTACTAAAGAAGCTAGCTGCGCCTTGAGGATCAAAATTACTACTGGCTAATAAGGCAATACCTACTCTATCAGCCTCCTTTTCATTACCGCGAGTATAGTTAATACTCGCTTGTTGCGTTGCGGCCATACTTGCACTTAATGCAGCCATACCGACAGTTGGGTTAGCTAAGGTAAGTAATATACTGGAAAGCATCGCAGCCATTGTCAAACTTTGTGTTTGGCTTTGTGATTCGAGGCGACGTGCTAAATGGCGCTGAGTAACGTGAGAAATCTCATGAGCAATAACTGAAGCTAATTCACTTTCGGTGTCAGCGGTTGTGACTAAACCGCTATGAATTCCAACATGACCGCCAAAAAAAGCGAAGGCATTCAATTCATTATTATTAATAAGGAAAAATTCAAACGCATAATTAACCCCTTGAGCATTTTTTACCAAGGTATTACCTAAGTGATTGATATACTCTATCAATACGGGATCTTGAATGAGTGGCTGTGAACCGCGTAATTGGCGCATCATCGCTTGACCAATTTGCAACTCTTTATCTGTTGATAAGACGCTGTAACCCGAAATACCGATATCGGGTAATTTATTCTTATTGTTCTCAATAGCGTTAGCATCAAAGCTTGTCGATGTAGCAATAGCTAATGTCAATATTAAGGCAGTAAACATGGGTTTTAGGTTATACAATATTACATCCTAGGGTCATAATTTAAATAGACTAGAGAGATAAACTCACTTAAGTCTCTTGGGTAAGGATATTACCATTTCTTTTGGCTATTTCTTGATAAAACTCGGCAATATTATAACCTTTGACCCCTACAATTTGAAAAGATTCGCTTAAAGTTGTTATTAATTCCTCAACTTTGTAATGTGAATATTTTAATAAGGCAGTATCGGCTTCATCACCGTTTTGGAAGCAGTAAATGGCAAAAGCTACTAAGCTGTTGATACGAAATAGCATTTGCATTTTTTCTGGTGACCAATGATTAAAAGGGCAGTTACCTTTATCAATCATATTCTGACTGACAGATTCACCATCTATAGCGGGGTAACAATGTAATTCGTAACCCATATCATTAAACTCGTGGCGCAAAATAATTTGTGGTTTATTTTTTACCAAGAGGCTGCCATCGGCACTTTTACTTGCTCCTAGAAGAGGTAAATTCCATGAGTTTTGATTAAAAATTTGTTTATAGGCACTATCAAAGCCATGAGTAAGTATGCCATCTAAATCACCTAAAGAACTAGATAACATATGGTAAATAGTGGAAATCTCTCCCCAGTTGATTTTCTTTTTATAGGCATTAATTTCTTTTAAATTAGCTTTTGGGCTTAATGAACTCATTTAATTACTTTTCCTGACAATAAACTGGCTTTTTAATCGGTTTAAAATGACTTTATATCGTGTTAATAATCAAAGCCGATTAAGACAGAGCCTAAATTACTTCTCTTGTTTAAAGTGATTTTTATTTCCCAGCAAAATCCATCACTTTGAATGGTAACGGGTATACAGGTACGTTATGATAACTTGAATTAGTACAATGGATTAATTGTCGCAAATTAGTGAATTAAACTAAAGCGATGTTTTAAGTTTTCTATGATTTATAAATATGATGGCAGAGGGGAGAAGTGCCCTGTGCCTTTGGTTAATTTACGTTTATTGTTAAAAAAAATGCACGACGGTGATATGTGTATTATCACCATTGATGATAGAGGGTCTATTAATGATATTCCTACATTGTTAGATAAACAGGGCTATCATTATCAAAAGCAGACCGATGATAATGGTGTTGTTGAGATAAGTGTTAATACATGAATGTAATACTAAGAAAAATTAGAAATAGGTAGTTATGTTAAAATTATTTAGTGATTGGTATACCCGTAAGTTCTCAGACCCTCATGCGGTCACGTTAGTTGTTCTTCTTATCAGTATTGCATTATTCATTGCTTTATTTAGTAGCCTACTGATGCCTGTTTTTGTCGCAATAGCACTCGCTTTTCTTTTAGACCTTCCGGTAAATAAGCTAATGCATAACTCAATGTCGCGGTCTAGTGCAACCATAGTGGTAGTGGTCACTTTTTTAGGTTTTTCCTTATTAGCCGTATTAGGTCTAATGCCACTTATTTGGAAGCAAAGCAGTAATTTATTGCAAGAAGTTCCTCATATGATTACGCAAGGACAAGGGTATTTATTGACCCTGCCAGAAAAATACCCTGATTTTGTCCATGTCTCTCAGATTGAAAGCTTTCTTGTTATGGTTAATGATAACTTACTTGAATGGGGACAGGTGGCACTAAAAGCGTCATTAAACTCTATTTCAGATATCGTCGCTCTAATGGTTTATTTAATTCTTGTGCCGCTAATGGTGTTTTTCTTTTTGAAAGATAAAACAGAGTTAATGAGCAGTATTGCTCACTTTCTTCCTAAAGAGCGTCGTATGGCTATTAAGGTAAGCCAAGAAATGAACCAACAAATTTTGAATTATATCCGTGGTAAAGTGATTGAAATCCTGATTGTGGGTACATCGACAACGATTGCTTTTATGTTTCTTGATTTACAATATGCCTTATTGTTAGGTGTTTTAGTTGGTTTGTCGGTACTGGTACCTTATGTTGGCGCAACTGTCGTCACTTTCCCTGTAATGTTAGTCGCACTTTTTCAATTTGGTTTGAGCAGTGAGTTTGGTTACGTTATGTTGGCTTATGGCATAATTCAAGCCTTAGACGGTAATGTAATTGTACCTTTGCTCTTTTCTGAAGCGGTTAACCTTCACCCAGTAGTCATCATTATCGCAGTGATATTTTTTGGCGGTTTATGGGGCTTTTGGGGGATCTTCTTTGCCATACCATTAGCCACGTTAGTAAAAGCTGTTATTAATGCTTGGCCAACAGTTCCTGAGCCTGATGAGATTGTAAATACAGAGTCGGTATAAATATAGCGAAAATAATATATCAGCTTAAAGGGTTACCAAAAAATTTAAATCACTCTGACAATTATATGTAAGTACTAGAGCAAGGAAATAACATGGAAATAACGTTTACAGAAAGAGTTATGCCGGCACACAAACGTATGGCGTTGGTAGCTCATGACAATAAAAAAGCGGACTTACTCGCTTGGGCAAAAAAGCGGAGTGACGATTTAAAATACCATCACTTATTTGCTACCGGTACAACAGGTACCTTATTAAGTTCAGCGCTAGGTTTACCGGTAAAGTGTTTACTGTCAGGACCCATGGGCGGCGATCAACAATTAGGTGCATTAATCGCAGAAGGCGAGATTGATGTGATGATATTTTTCTGGGATCCCCTAGATGCAGTACCACATGACCCTGATGTTAAAGCGTTGTTAAGGTTAGCAGCAGTATGGAATATTCCAGTAGCGACAAATAAATCAACTGCGAATTTTCTAATGGATTCTGCGTTAATGACACAAGAGAGTGTTATCGAAATTCCTGATTATGCAGCTTACTTGAATGCGCGAACCAAGTGATTTTTACTAAAGCCAAATACAAAGCATAGATCAAACATCAAAGGCCAAAGGTTTTCCTAACACCTAAGTTCCCGTACTGGTGGCTTGGCATAAAATAGAGCTGCATAAGTTCTATTGTGGTGAGTCCAATTAACAGATACTTGTATGACAAGGTTCTCACCATTTTTTACTTTTCATTTACCTCTAAATACAGGATCTGTAGCTAATATAAGACCGCCAGTTAAACTTGATTATTATAGAGCTGAAATCATATGTTTTTGACTTTAGTAATCTAAGAATAAATGTTTTTCATATTTTACAATGACATGTTTAATTAAATGTGTAGATTTTTTCAAGTCAATTGTATCGGGAGTCATATTCACTTTTTTATTTCTATTATGAGGAAAATAAATTTAAAAGCGGAGTATCTGGGCGTGTACATCAATTCTATACTATGCTGAATTTAATCACTTATATTGAATTATTTATTAAATGGAGCTATTTTGAAGATTAGCTTTTTTAGCAGGGGTTATACGCTATCTAGCGTGTTTTTAGTCTTTGTAATTCAATGGGCTCCGTATTGCCAAGGTAGTTCATTAGATGAAGTTAGCCAATGGTTAAAAGTCAGTAAAAACAACCCAAGAAAAATAGATGTGAGCAGCTATTATGGGGAATATTTGATAGAAGATAAAGTTTCAGGCTTACCTGCTCCAAGCCTTATTGGTCCTGTAAGTGAGGAGTGGCAATCCAGCGAAAAAGCTAATGGCCCCTACCGGGTTGCTGTACTGTTTCCACATTTAAAAGACCCCTATTGGATTGCGGTTAATTACGGTATTGCTACCAAGCAAACTCACTTGGAGTTAGCATTAACTTACTGCACACTAGTGGATATCGTAACTTAGGTAGGCAAGTCAAACAAATGGATCAAGTTTTGCGTAGTGGTAAGTATGATGGCTTAATTATTGGTGCGGTACAGTTTAAAAAGTCAAAGTTAGAAGATATGTATATAAAATATCAACAAGCAGGAATACCCATTGTTTCTGTGGTAAATGATACCTACACCCCTACTATCAATGCCAAATCTCTAGTTGATTGGAGGAAGTTAGGCTATCAAGCAGGTCAGTTTTTAGTTCAGCATTCTAATACAAGTAAAATTCGTGTAGCGATTATGCCTGGAGCAAAAGGAACGGGTTGGGCTCCAGATACTTTAGCTGGTATTAAAGCAGCAATAAAAGATTTTAAAGCACAAGGTCGAGTCGATTTAGTGGAAATATTATGGGGTGATACTGGTGATAAAGCACAGCGTCATCTAGTCAATGTGTTACTCAAAAAGCATCAAAACATTGATTATCTTGTTGGAAATGCCCTAGCCGTTACTGCAGCCGTTACTGCAGCCGTTACTTCTGCCTCGAACGGTAGTTTAGCTCCGATAGAAAAATTTCATCAGTCCCATCCCCATTTGCAACTGATTTCAACATACTTAACACAGGATGTTTATCAGTTAATCGAACAAGATAAAGTGCTAGCTTCTCCCACTGATTTGATGAAAGATCAAGGCATCATTGCCATGGACATGATGGTACGTATCCTAAACGGGCAAGTTCCGGGTAAAGATATGCCGTTCAGAATAGGGCCTCATGTACCAATTATTCATCAAAGTAATATTCATGAATGGCAGTTCGAACGATTATTTGGACCTCGTGATTTTAAAGCTATTAAAGAGTTGAACTGGCAAAAAAATGATGTAATCAATTAAATGAATAAGTCTTTTTTTTCAATAAAAGATACGATAGTCGCAAAATTACTGACACGTGTATTTTGCTTTTATATCATTGTTACGATAAGTGTGACTTTAGTTCATATGGTAGCCGATTTTAAAGCGACACAGTCAGATACCGAAGAAGATCTGACTGTTTTTCAAGGGGCATTTCAACCTGGTTTGGCTATCGCATTGTGGAATCAAGAAGATTTAGGATTAAATTCATCATTGCTAGCTATGCTTAAAGTACCACAAATTGTTGGAGCTAAAGTTTTTGATGAAAATGGTAAGCTTGTTGGTGCTATTGGTGAAGTGTTAGATAAAAACGGTGAATATACAACATACCAGAGTAATATGATAAAAGCTGTGCAGCATGCATCAGTCTTTGACCAGCTTTTTTGGAATGAATCAAATATTTATTATGTTGATGAGTCTCGATACCATGTTGGCTCTGTTGTTCTTTATTCTAGTCGAGAATTTATTTTTTCTCGTGTTAAGCACGGTTATGTATTAATTATTATTAATTCTATAATTAAAACGCTAGCTTTGTGGCTTATTGTTTTAACGCTAAGTAAACCTATGGTTACCGAACCATTACGTCGGTTAAGTAAAGCATTAAAACAACGTAATGTAGATAACTTAGATGAGTTTAAGTTCAATTCTAAGTGGTCTAAATCTACTGAATTATTAGCCTTAGAAAGTGCATTTAACGAGTTATTGTTGAAGCTATCAGTGGCGATCACTGATAAAAATGAAATAGAAATACAAATACTAGAGTTAAACAAAGGTTTAGAAAAAACAATTGAACTACGAACACTCGACCTACAAACAAGTAATGAAAAATTAACGAGTTCATTAGCCAAAATAAAATCAACCAATAAGTTATTAATCGAGTCGGAGAAAATGGCTTCTTTAGGGGCTCTCGTCAGTGGTGTAGCTCACGAAGTTAATACGCCATTGGGGATAAGCGTTACCTTAGCTTCTTTAATTCATGATAAAATTAACTATTTGCTGGAACATATTGAAGCTGGCACTATAAAGCGCTCTACACTGGTAAAGTTGTCTGAAGATATTAAAGAAAGTACCGTCTTACTATTAAATAATACCAATAGAGCTGCGGATTTAATTACTCAGTTTAAAGAGATTGCTGTTGATCAAAACTGTGATGATCTGCGGGAAATTAAGATTGGAAAGTATATGGAGCAGGTGATAGAAACCTTAAAACCTAAATTTAAATACACTTCAATATCTGTTTCTTTAACAATTCCTAGCACTGAGCCAACCATTAATAGTTATCCGGGGGCTCTATCACAAATTATGACCAACTTATTAATGAACTCATATAAACATGCTTTTCATGAAGGGCAATACAGTGGTGAAATCATTATTAATATTGAACATAAGAATGACAAATGTTTTATTACTTTTAAAGATAATGGCAAAGGTATGACCCGTGAAGTGGCAAATCATATTTTTGAGCCTTTTTTCACTACAACTCGAGGTGATGGTGGTAGCGGTTTAGGTATGAGTATTGTGTATAATTTAATTGTTCACAAGTTCAAAGGGACAATTGAATATGCAACTCAAGAAGGCCAAGGCACGCTTTTTAACATAGTAATTGGGCACCGATGATATGAGCTAAAGTTGCAGTGATAAAAAAGATGAATAAAAGCGCCTTTATAGATGCTTTGTTAATAACAAGAGTCATAGCAATACAGGTAACTAAGCTAATACCAACTGTTCATCTTAGGTCCCCAAATAAACTGTAATACTACAAAAGTAATAATCTAGTCACCGCAAATACTGAAGAGGATGTACAGTATTTGCGGTGACTCCAGTTTTAACTAAGAGTTATTAACGCAATTTTACTATCAATGCTTTACCGTTAGAAAACTTTACCCAGAATATCAGTATCAGACAAACTAGGGTGTATTTCAGTCTCAAGGCTTGCCGATTGAAATTGTGATTTCATCGCTCCAACCCAGTTTTTAGCACGTGGAGTAAGTTTGTCATTTTTGGTTTGCAGATGTCCTCTAACTAACAGCACACCCATATCAGCACCTTTATAAATGTATTCACCCGGTCCTAAAATTCGTAGGAAAAATGCTTCATCCATACCCGAAACATTGCTCCAGTCGGCTGTACGGCGTACTAGCTCAACGTCATTATTTTGTGTGGTTCTCCATATACCAGACCGTGGCACTTGATTTAGTAAACGAACATCATCACCTGTATGTTTAAATACTACCTGTGACCAAGTATCAAACTCACTCCAGCGTTTTTGAATATCACGAATATTAATATCATAATCAATATCCATATGCTCAAGTAAATGAAACATCAATAATGGCACACCGCCATATTTTTGTGTCAGTAAATTAGTAATAGGTGAAGCGCCACTGATGCGTGGGTTTAATTCACCCAAATACATGCGGCCATCTTTCTTATCGATTAAATAATCAATACAGAAAGTACCTTTATAGCCTTCTTGGTAGAGGCGTTCACCAAACTTTTTCACCATACGTTCTAGTTTTGTACGGGCAGTTTTTTCCAACACATTAGCAAAACCTTCATTACCGCTCCAACCACCTTTATAAGGCGTTAACTCTTTATGACCAACAAGTTCAGTTAAAATAGGACCAACAATAGTGCCGTGTTTAGTCGCTACCGCTTCAACAGTACCGCAACGTGGGTCAATACGCTTCATTACTTTAATTTCTTGGCCAACAATCAATTTCTCATACTGCAACCAGTCTTTTTTAGAGGTAATAAAAAATGTCGTTTTACCTGAGTCGCCGTATGGTGTTTGAACCACTAAGTCTTTTCCTAACTTACCTGATTTAGCTAGCTCCATTAGCTGTTCAAAGGTATCAGCTTCACCCAATACATTTGGCACACTAGCTACGCCAGCCTCATTAGCCATTTGGGTAGTAACAATTTTTGAGTCTAAATGATTACGTAATTCATATGACGGCATTGCTAGGTTAATGTCCATACTCTTGGCTAATTGCTCTGTCTTTTCATCAAACATCACCGCCATCATATGACCACCAGGGCCTTGTTTGGCCATAAACCTTTTAGTTTCCTTATGCTCTAAGAGGTAGTTCACTACATCCTCTAAACAAGAGAATTCTGGTGCGCCACGGTCTTTTGGTGTAAATACTCGATGATGTACACCATCAAAACAATCAAAGTAGTTAACATAGGTCAGCGATGGTACTAATTGACCTAAACCTAAAATATTAAAAGGCGATGCTGAAACAAAATATATCGGTTTTTGGTAAGTTCTAAAAAATTTGTATATTTCCGTTAAACCATTAAGTTTTTTCATAGCGGTAGTCTCTTTTGGTTATAGTTATGGTTATTGGTGTGAGAGTGAAGGTCATTAACCGTCCCTGAGTTATGCTGCAGAAGGGGGTGTTAAATACCAAGTTGATTAAATGTTTATCGATCACTTTATTGCAGTACTTTTTGTTTTTCTTTTGGCTTAGTTATTGTCGTAACTGTTTTTACTTCAGCTACCGTCGGATTATTCACGGTCAATTCAAGCGCCGCTTTTTGTTCAACACGCCTCAATGCTTGTTCAGTAAAAACACTTAAACCAAGCTCAGGGTTATAACCATGAATTTCTTTTACATCGAGCGCCTTCATGTATGCCAATATTTCTGGGCTTATCACTTGCCCTGGCACCAAAATAGGGAAGCCGGGAGGATAAGGGATGATAAACGTACTTGAAACAAGCTCTCGGCCAGCTTTCATTGTTTGCTCAAGCTCACCACTGTCTAAATTTATATATTCAAAATTTTCACAATCATAAGATAAGAAATAGGCCTTTCGTATATCACCTTCTTCAGTACCTAGCGCTCGTCCGGGCAAAAATGCACGGTGGAAACAGCTAAAGTCAGGCAAAGGTGGGAGTTCTTTAGTTAACGAAATAACACGCTTTTGATGAATAACTTGCTCCGCAGGACTCATTTCTTCATCACGAATTTCTAATTCTTTAACGATTTTGTATAAGCAATTTAGTAGGTACATGATTGAACTACGCGAGGTACCAATATTCACCATAAAGAGGATAGTGTTTCTGAAGGTCTTATTAATTTGAATACCATATTTGTCCATCAAATATTTATCTTTGAAGGTATTGCCATCGATACCGGTTTTGCCGACATGCACAGTGATCCTACTGGGGTCGACCACAAATTCATCATTAGCCCAAGCCTCTTCCATCTGGCTAAAGCCAGTATCAGCATTAAAATAGCTTTCAACGCCAGATTCGCGGAATTGCAATGGAACCAGATCTTTATTCACCAATACATCAAAGTATTTTTTCAAACGCTGACTTTGATAAGCGGTTTGACGCATGGTCATCGACAATTCAAGTTGCTTGTTGACCATTTCGTAACCTTCTAACTCAGCCTGCCTACGGCCAATATCCAGCGATGCTAAAATTTGGTAATTAGGTGAGGTCGAGGTATGTGTCATATACGCTTCGTTAAAAGTACTTTCGACTTTTTGACGAAAATCCTGATCATAAATATGGATCATCGAACCTTGGCGTAATGAGGTCAGTGTTTTATGGGTCGATTGTGTGGTGTAAGTGCGGACTCTGGCTAAATCTGGATTAGGTACCAGTTCATTTTCCAACATCCAAATATGCCTTTCATCAGGTGATATCAGCGCAAGTTTTTGCTGAAAGTCTTGATATTTTTTACGGTATTTAGAACGTTTAAAACGTCTTGTTAAGGATGCTGCTGAATACATTGCCGTACGTGTGCGGTAAATAGGGTTAAAACTAGCAAAAGCGAACCAAGCTTCATCCCACAAAAATACCAAGTCTGGTTTTATTGCTAAACACTCTTCCATGACTTGGCGTACGTTATATACCACGCCATCAAAGGTACAATTAGTCAGTAGCAACATTTTAACGCGGTCTAACTGGCCTAATTCTTTGTATTTTAATAAATTACGTTTTATTTCCTTTAATGGAACACCACCATAAATGGAAAGATCATGTATTGGATAAGAGTCTAAATACTTTACATGTGCACCTGAAAGCACCATGCCGTAGTGATGTGATTTATGACAGTCTCTGTCTACCAAAATAATGTCGCCGGGTTGCACTAAAGCCTGTACGACTATTTTATTGGCGGTTGATGTGCCATTGGTAACAAAATAAGAGCTACGAGAGCCATAGGCTCGTGATGCATATTCTTGCGCTTTTTTAAGTGGCCCTTTAGGTTGCAATAAAGAGTCTAAGCCACCTGATGTGGTAGACGTTTCAGCAAGGAATATATTAGCGCCATAAAAGTCGAGCATATCGCCAATCCAATTTGATTTTTCAATGGATTTTGCCCGAGAAATAGGTAAAGCATGAAAAATACCGGTGGGCTTTCGGCTATATTTTTTTAAGGCTGAAAAGAATGGCGTATCAAAACGTTCGTTGACCCCACCTAATATGCTGTGATGTAAATCTAGGTTAGAATTTTCGTTATAAAAGACTCGCTTAAAATATCCATCATCATCTTGATTACCTGCTTCCATTGCCATATCTGAAATTAGGTATAAATCTAATTCAGGTCGTAAATATTTGATTAATCGACCTAACTCACTGCCTTGATTTTTGCTGTTATAGACATACTTTCGCAGCTTCTCATCAATTGCAGCCACCACATGAGTTATAAGGCCGCTATTACGTTTTGATTTCATCGGAAAACTAGGACGTAATATACATGCTTGAATGTTAGAGTTGATTAACACAGCAATAATGGCATCTTCAAAGGTAGGTACTACGATGGCATTGTAGGTAAATTGATCATCATGATGGCGCATAGTTCGCATTGCATTAAGTAACTGATTCTCTGCATCAATTAATAAATCATCAACAATAAGCACTTCAAAATATGGCCGAGACCGGGAATTATTGGCCCCTTGAATGCTATTGGGGTTTTCATTTTCAGTTTCTAAATTAGCTTTTGGCTCAGTGGTAGATAATGATAAATCAATGTCTTTACGGCGGTAGGTGCCATTTTCTAAGAAGTAGTGAATTTGCGCGACGGAATGGCTCAAACCCACATAGTCTTTTTGTTCAAACTGAATCCATAAATAGCGGAAATTTTCTTTCGAAGGAAAAGCAGTATAATCCTCAATTGTTTCTAGTGATGTTAATGACAGTTCGACCGCTTTCTTTAAGCGGGTATGTCCTTTACTACTTCGACTACTCGTTGAAAGGTGAAAAGTATACTTTTTCAGTTTCACCCAGGTATCTTGCCGTTTATTGTTAAGCTGATGATAAAAGCCAATCATCTGTTGAGTTTTTTTATTTTTAATATTACTCATTTATATATATCCATTTCCCGTATTTATTCACATAAAAATCAAGGTTCACCATTAACCTAGCTCTTAATATACCCAGAAATATCGTATCTATTGCATTCCGTTATTTGTCTGATCAATAACCTTGAGTTATAGCTCAACTGAGACGGAATTTAGCCAAGGCGAGTGAATTGAATAAAGTTCGTTTGCCCACTATTTAAACAACACCTTTTCTGAATAATAAATAGATAAACTCAAAAGGCATGAGTGGTAACTACCTGGTATTATTGGGTTTGTTTTCTTCTGTGTTTGGTGTAGATAGGAGGTGGGAGTTTTTACGACTTAATATCACTATATTTTCTTTTGAAAATACTGGCTATAAATTCACCTGATTTTGTATGAGAAATCATTCAAGTTAACCTTAAGTTATGTACTAGTGATAAATGGCTATAGCTTGTTGTTTCATATTCTCAATAAAGTTTGATAGATTTCGGGGCACAACAAGAAATTGTTTGTTACCGACAGTGTTCCAACATTTCTTTCAAACATTGGTAAGTCTGATTTGCAGGCTTTCCATAAAATAATCACTAACTCTGGATACATTACTTATGACGCCATTTGGTATAGCTGGCATACAAATGAATTTGCAGCACGGTAACAATGTAGATGCCATTGAAGAAAAAATTAATCTATTGATGTGTTTGTATCCGTGGGTTGAGATGGTGATTGTCAGTGAACTCGCTGCTCACGGCCCTTTAGATAGTTTTGCTGAAACCATGCCAGGAATAACGGAAGAACGTTTTTGTGCCATGGCGAAAAAACATAATATATGGCTTATCCCGGGATCATTTTTTGAACTTAGAAATAACGCAATTTTTAATACCGCCCCTGTGATCAACCCTCAAGGGCATGTTATTGCGCGTCATCGAAAACTATTCCCATTTCGTCCTTTTGAGGAGGGAATCGAAGCGGGAGATGAGTTTGTTGTATTTGATGTGCCTGGTGCTGGTCGATTTGGTTTATGTATTTGTTATGACATGTGGTTTCCTGAGGTACTTAGAACACTTACCTCGATGGGCGCAGAAGTTATTTTACATCCTGTACTTACAGGGACTAATGACCGAGACATCGAATTAAACTTAGCGCGTAGTAGTGGTGCTCTTTTTCAAAGCTATATAGTTGATATTAATGGCTTAGGTGTAGGTGGAATCGGTCAATCATGTATTATCGACCCTGCAGGTCGAGTCGTATATCAAGCTGGTGCCACTGATGAGTTTTTAGTGACTGAACTTGATTTTGACAGTGTTCGACGCCAGCGTGAAGTGGGCTTACGTAACTTAGGTCAACCGCTTAAAAGTTTCCGCGATTCCAAAATAGATTTCACTGTTTATAACAAAACACCGGGAGAAAGCAGTTACTTAAACAGTCTAGGACCCTTACAAAAATCGACAAGACAGAGTAAAGCAATAAAAGCTACCGAGCCAGCCTTCATTGTTAATAAAGAGTTGGCTACTAAAGTGATTGTTGATACTGATATATCTGAGCCCTTTATTCATCACGGTAGTCAGTTAACGGGTGACCTTGGTATTAACTTAAGTACTGAACTAAGCATTGAACCTAGCACAGTTCTAAGCACAGATCTAAGTGCTGGTTTATCTAATGGCATGAATGCAACCCTTGCGATTTCTGAGTATACCGACTTAGCTATAGAGCCAGTTGTGGCTATTGCATCAATAGTAACAGAACAACATCTCCCATTAAATTTAAGCCATGATATAGCACAGCCAACTGATTTTTCTTGCGTGGACCAGTCTGTCATCGAACAGCCAAAGATAAAAACCGTCGATGAAAGTAATGAGCATGATTTAGAAAATCAAATGGCTCAGGAAAGTGAAGCTAACGCTATAAAAAATGATACTAGCACGGACAATGACAGCAGTAATAACAGTGACGAAAAATCAAGAGGCGAGAATTTGAAATGGTTAAAAGATGCTTCATCGCAGATTAAACAATACATAAAATCATGATTGAACAAACGCCTACTTTAGGCTTTTCATCACAACAAGAAAACTTTCTAGGTGAAAAATTAGCGTTAACTTATGCTAACACTTGGCCGGCTTATCATCGCTGGCTAAGTCGTGCGCCAGAACGTGTTACTGCAGAGGAAGGTAGAGAGAAAATACAACAATATATGCCTGAGTTAATCAGCACTTATGATGGTTTATGCCATGCCTTTGGAGCAGATGAGCAAACCTGTGCATTTTTGTGTTTATATAAACCACCTGTTTTTCGCTCTGGTTGTTCACAAGCAAGTAAAACCAGTCATGGTATTGAACTTGTGCGAAATTATGATTTTCCTTCACAATTATGTGACCGTTTATTACTGCATACTAATTGGAATGGCACTCGTGTTATTGCCATGACAGATTGTTTATGGGGCGTTATTGATGGCATGAATGAACATGGCTTAGCGGTTTCACTGGCTTATGGTGGTCGTCAAGTACATGGCGACGGGTTTGCCATTACGATTGTATTACGTTACATACTAGAATTTTGTAAAACCACAGAACAAGCAATTACTGTCTTAAAATATGTGCCTATTCATATGCCGTATAACGTCACCTTAGTTGATCGTCAAGGGATCAGTAAAACCGTTGTTATTTGTCCTGGAGAAAAAGTACAAGTTACTTCACTCGCCTTTGCCACCAATCACCAAGAGGGCAGTCCTATTGAGGATATTGATGCCATCGCCGACAGTTATACGCGAGCGCAGTATTTGTCAGCTCGTATTAATGATCCTAGAGAGGAAAAAAACTCTCTAGTTAATCTATTTCTTCAAACACCATTATTAAGAAAATCGAGCGATTGGCAAGGGTGGGGAACCTTATATACAGCTCGATATCAGCCATTACTTGGCGTTGTCGAATTACATTGGCCTGGTGGTCAAGTTTTACGACAAAGCTTTGATAATTTTATTGAGCGTGATATTAGTGTCAATTCACCAGCATACCTATAGTACTCATGTTATAGGTTGATCTAATGCCAAAGGTCATAAATTCAAAGTGACCTATTCAGTACAAAGGCTATTACAAGGGTCATGGTATTAACTATACACAGACAAAACATGACTTTTCAATTAGCTACGTAAACTAAATTTGCAATAATAGCAGTTCACAGTATCATTAGTGGCTATAAACAAACCCAGTAAAGAGCTAAATGAAGTGCCCACGAAAGAAGTAGCAGAAAGGATCTCCAAACACCTTAAGTCTGATGATGGCCGGATGATGCGTACTAAGGATAGCCACAATAAAATTGTCAGCGCTTTTTTAAGTTTGCTTAGGCAAGGAAATGTTAATCCTAGTGCAGATGATGTAGCCAAAGAAGCCAAGGTAGGTTTACGCACGGTATTTCGACGCTTTAAAGAAATGGAATTACTCTATCGGGAAGTTGCTACTGAAGTTCAAAATGCTTTTGGACCTGAAGCCTCAAAGCCTTGGTGTTCAACTATTTGGCAAGAGCAGCTTGAAGAGATGCTTGCCAGAAAAGCCGATATCTATGAACGAATGATGCCTTATAGTATTGCTGCACAATATCTTCGTCACAATTCGAGCTATTTAAAGGAATTTAATCGTCGCTGGTTAAGTATTGAACACGAAATAATATTGAGCATTTTACCTTTTAGTCCGGATGATGAACCTGAGTTGTTCAATGCTATAGAGGGTACGTTGAGTAATGACTCTTGGATTCAATACCGACAAAATCATCAGCTTTCTCCTGAGCAGAGCCATCACACTATGAAGGTAATATTGGAAGCTCTTATACAGTCATACTTAGCAAAACAAAGCACAAAATAAAACTGTAAAAGAAAACTATAGTGCACTTAGGTTAGCGCACTATAGTTCAAGATTTTTAAGGCGTTACCATATTATAGTTGCCATCAATTTTATCAAGTGATTTAAGAAAACTCATTAAGTCCAGTTTACTACCCTCAATGGTGAGTTCGTCACCAAATAAAGTTTCCTTGATACCCGCTTCACCAATAATCAAATCAATAAATAACAGATGAGTAATGTTAATAACGGTATCTGTTTTTTCTGACTGCGTATCTAGTTGCTCAGCTGCTTGGTATGGCTGATGCCTTAATACCGAATTATTGAGTGTTAACAAGTAGCTTTCATTAATATCGGTAAAATTAATTAACAGAGTAAAGTGCTTATCTCGGGCTTTTTCTGCATTCAAACTGACTGATAGTTTGGTGAAGAACTTGTCGACCGACATCGCTTTTAAAACCTGCTTAAGATCGTTCAATTGTTGAATCTTTGACGAGATACCATTGCGTAATTCATAAGCGCCGGACAAGTAAAAATCGCGCCACGGTGCTGATTCAGATAAATAACCCAGTTGATCATAAGTTTTCGCTAATAATGCTTTAGCTTGATTGTTTTGGGGCGCGGAAAATACCGCTTGATTTAATAGTTGTGCAATCCAGCGATATTCTTTCACCACCTCTTGTGTGTCTACTTGGTCAACCTTATCAAACAGAAGTTGCGCCTTTGCCACTACCTGGTCGACACCACCCATCATTTCAACATAACGTTGTGCGGTTTCTTGCTCTGGTAACGGATCAAGTGTGGCAGGATTACCGGTAAACCAACCCATGTAAAACTGATAAACCGCCTTAACGTTATGTTTTAAGGTGCCGTAATAACCACGGTTAGAGAAGGTTTTAGTTAATGATGGTGGTAACTCAATTAATTCTGCTATCTCGGTTGGCGTATATCCAGAATTTAATAAACGTACTGTTTGGTCATGAATATATTTGTAGGTATCACTTTGCACTTGTAAGAATGACTGAATATCATCCTGTCCCCATATTGGCCAGTGATGGCTGCCAAAATATAATTCAGCGTCTTTAAACTCGGTTTTTGCCTCTTCAATATACTGACTCCACTGAGCGGCGTTTCTTACCTTAGCGCCTCGTAAAGTATAAATATTATGCATGGTACGTGAAACTAACTCTGCACCAGCAAAGGCTTTTTGTTTCGGCAGATAAAAAGTAAATTCAGCGGGGGCTTCTGATTCAGGGGTATATTGAAATGAAAACGGCACGCCATCAATCGTTAGTGAGGTTACACTGTGATCAACTATTTCTGTTGGCGGCATTAAACCAAAAGTACCGAAGGCAGGGCTCTTTCCTAAGCCAGATCCGACATGGCCTCGCTCATTTTTTGGTAAAAACTGGCCGTACATAAAAGAGGCACGGCGTGACATAGCAATACCGGCAATAAGGTTTTCACTGGTCGCTTCTTCCATAAAGCCTTTTGGCGCAATAATGCGTAAGTTCGCTTTTTCAGCAGCAGAAAGATGTTTTAAAATACCATCAATACCGCCAAAATGGTCAATATGACTGTGAGTAAATAACACCGCTTTGATAGGCGCTTTACCTAAGTGTTTTTGGGCAAATAATAACGCCTTGCTGGCGGTTTCTTTAGACGTTAACGGGTCTACCAAAATCCAACCGATATCACCTTTAATAATGGTCATATTGGCTAAGTCGTAGTTTCTAACTTGATAAATATCATCGTGCAGTTTAAATAAGCCGTGGATGTTATTTATCGCTGCTTGTCGCCATAAACTTGGGTTTACGCTATCAGGGGCATTACCGGTTTTGCCATCAAAATTGATAAAATCATAGTCAGACATATTCCAGATGACTTTACCTGATTCTTTTTTGATAATTAAGTTATCTTCTTTGGCAATTAAACCTCTATTCGCTTGCTCAAAGTCTTTGTTATTGCCAAAAGGCAAGCTGTCAATAAGGGCTTTGTTTGCTGCCGTAGTGGCAGGCGTTGGCGCGGTGAATCCCTGTTCATTAGCACTTTCTTCATACGGTACCGGCTCTGAACATGACATTAATACTGAAACGGTAAATAAGCTGAAACAAAGCTTAGTTAGGTTACTATTCTTTTTAAACATGAATACCTCATTCTGGACTTGCCAGCTTTCATTAATACAGACCCCATTAATATAGGGTTTATTGATTTAAGTGAGCACACTCAACGGCTAAATCACCCATTTCACGAGCTAAAGCGATACTGGCCTGATTACGCAAAATTGAAATTTGTTTTTTATCCCACTCGGTTGCGACTGGGTGCTCATTTACAGAGTAACTGTGAGAACGAACTTGGTAACGTTGCGCCATACATATTGCATCCCTTGCCAGAAGACGATTATCGGTAGATTTATATCGGGCAATACCACCTCTAATGGGTTTTATCTTATCACCAAATATTCCTTTTGCGACTAAACGACGTGTGGGTGAACTACCAATAACAAAACCACCATCAGGTGCAATCATAGTTGCTGCGATAGACTCTTCATATCCTTCAACAAAGCTAATAACCTCGCCAGTATCCTTGTCTAACATGCCAAAGCCATTGGTTATCATTAATGGCATGTCGCCAACAAATGTAGGTGTTGCGCCTAAACTCACAGCAACACCATTGGCAGTAATGGCAGCAGTAAGCGCGTTAATGGTATTAAAACCCGGGTACATCTGAAAATTTGATGTCCAAACTATTTCACCACGGTTACCATGATTAATCACTTTATGAATATTCAGTGCCGTTACTGCATACAGTTCGTTATTATCAGCACTGGCTGAAATAGAGGCAGCAATTTGTGAACCAACATTGACCCGCCAAAGTTCATTGAGTTTATTATCTAGGGTAATTAAATTGCCATTTTCATCGGAAGCAAATATATATTTACCGTCATTACTTATGGTAGGGGTAGAGCCGGTACCGCCATCAAAGTCATATCTTGCGGCAATGGTTGTGGTAACTGTGCCATCACTTTGTTGGGCAAAGTCATACGCGTAAATAGCACCAAGCTTGGAGATATTATCTTTTACCCCATCAACTTCATCGGGAGCAGTAGCGGCAATGTATAAACGATTCGACATAGGGTCACTGCCATAAAAGTTAGTGACTTCTTTGCCGCCGCCAAAAATAATCATACTGATGGTTGAGAATAATCCCTGACCTTGTGGGGACTTACCAAAAACTTCTTCACCGGCCTTATCGGCTCGCTCTGAGATGAAGTCAGAAGGGCGGTCTACATAGTTCATTGATGCTGGCGAGCCAGGTAAATTTAAGGTCTTAGTTAATAGCTGTTGTCCGGTTTTTCGTGCAAATAAAGTCAGCTTGCCGTCTTCAGATAAAACACTTAGCGCATCAATGCCAGGTAGGTAGTTAACCCCCCAAGTATGTGGATTAGTACCTGTACCGGCAAACTTAAAGCCGGTTTTAGCTTGCCATATTATTTCGCCAGTGGTTTTAATAGCATAAGCATCGCTGTAGGTTGAGTGATAAATGACCTGAGAGTTGGTGTCTACATCATTTAAAATTAAGATAGCGCCAGAGCCGTTAGTATCGCCGTGCGCAGGAATGACCCAACGTCTTTCACCGGTTTCACCGTCAAGTGCGACTAAGCTCACATCTTCTTGTGCTTGATAAGGGCTGAAATAGATATGACCATTTTTATCCATGGTTGGCCCTTCTGGAATATAAAAGCTTTCTTCGGCAACCCAAGCTAGTTCTTGTTTAGGTGCGGTGACAATCATCAATTGCGCATTATTATTAATACCATAATGCATAGAATTTGACGTGGTTAAATCAGGGATGACAGGGTTGATTACACCAACATTCGGCAGGCCTTTAGGCTGCCACTTTGTCAGTTCATACGCGGGTAACTCTCGGGGTTTAGCATTTAAGTTTAACTGCGAATAAGCTATTACTAAAGCGGCTAGTATCACACCACAAAATATGACCAAAGCGACCAGCACCTTTTTCACTGAAATTCTTTTTATTGAAACCATATGTCAGACCTAATTTATATTTATTATTTGAATTAAAAATGAATGTTTTTTAGTAAATTAATGTATTGGCACTCATTGTGTCAATAATTTACTATACCTGTAATTCTCATCTGATCAAGTTCTAAAATAAACTATTGACACTTGGAGTGCCATAATGAGAGGATGAAATCATCATAGTATTTGGTTAATAAAGCAACAACATAAAAATAATAATTAAAGCTATGAATAAAAGAACGAATAAAAAAATAAATAAAATAATAAAAAGTACTAATTTGGGGGAGTCATGAGAATGAGTAATATTGATAACTTATTTAAGCGAAAAGCATGTTTGTCGGCAATCATCTCACTATTGTTGTGTGGTCAAACACAAGCGATTGAATTTCAGTTAGGTGATGTAGAGGCGGTGTTTAATAGTGATATTTCTATAGGTAAAAGTTGGCGAGTGGAAGCAGCAGACCCTTCCTTATTAAAGGATGTCTATGGTAATTATGGCAATAATGACGATGCGAAGAATAACTATAAAAAGGGCGATTCTTTCTCAGAAATTATTAAAGGTGTGCACGATTTAGAATTGAGATTTGAAAATATTGGCCTGTTTGTGCGTGGTAAATATTGGTATGACCGCCAAATGGACAAGGGTAATGTGCATTACGGTAATCTCGCGCAATTAGATTCAAACGGAATTCCAGGTGCTCCGCTAATTTATAACCACCCAAATGAGCCACTTAATGATGACAATTTTGATAGCTTATCTAAAGCAAGTGGCGTGGCGTTATTAGATGCCTATATTTATGGTGAGTTTGAAGTGGGCGATACACCGGTTGATCTTCGTTTAGGTAAACAAGTCATTAATTGGGGTGAGGGTAACTTTATTCGTAGTCCTTTAAATTCAATCAGTCCCATTGACTCAAGTGCATTAAGGAGACCAGGAGCTACGGTAAAAGAAGCACTATTACCTATTAACATGGCCTATGCCAGCTTTGGTATGACAGAAACCCTAACGTCAGAATTCTTTTATCAATTAGGTTATCAAGAAACCGTCGTTGATGGTTGTGGTACGTATTTCTCAGGCACTGATTATGTCACTTCGGGTTGTGATTCTATTTCGTTAAGTAATGGCGCAACGAGTATCGCCCGAAATACTGATGGTGTGCGCAAGAGTACTGACAGTGGCCAATTAGGCGTAGCCATGCGTTATTATTCAGAAGCGCTAGCGGATACTGAATTTGGTTTTTATTTTATGAAAATAAATGACCGTTTACCTATTGTTAGTTTTACTAAACATGACGTTGGTGGCTCAGAAATGGGCGCTCTTTTTCAGCAAAGCATGCTGATTTGGCAGCAAGCTGGTCAAGGTAGTGGTTATGATAGTTTCGCTGATTTATACACAGCTTTAGTAAGTAAAGACCGTATTTCAACCTCAAGTTATGTCACTGACTATACCAGTCAGATACAAGTGACTGGTTTTAGCTTTGCTACCAATGCCGGCGGTTTATCTTTATCGGGAGAGTATTCATTATTAAAAGATAAAGCTATTCAGATTAATGGTCCTATGGTGGTAAGTGCTTTACTCACCGGAAATTCTACCAGTACAGAGCTGACTGAACGGGTCAAAGCCACAGAAAATGGTGGTTTTTTCAGTGGCTCTGATAATTTTGATGTTTCGCAACTGCAATTAACCGCTATAAATACTTTTGACCAAGTCTTGGGTGCAAGTCAAGTCACCATACTGGGTGAAATTGGTTATACCTACGTGCATGATTTTAATGACAGCCCAACGGCAACCAAATATGGCCGTAGTGGCATATTTGGACTTTATGATCATAACCAAAATAATCCTGCGTCGATAGATGATGGCTTTGTGACTGAAGCTTCTTGGGGTTATAGAACATCAGTTTCAGCGCAATATAATAATGTCATTGCCGGTGTTAATTTTAAACCCTCTATTTTATGGAGTCATGATGTTGCTGGTTATGCACCGCAACCAGGCGGTAACTTTATTGAGGGCAATAAAAAGCTAGCCGTTAATTTATCGGCCTCTTACCTTGAAACCTACTCGGCACTTATTGCCTATACGCACTATTCAGGCGATGACTTTAGTGTGCTTAAAGATCATGACTTTATGTCGGTTAATTTTGGTGTGATTTTTTAGTCATATTAGTGCCAGTTACCAGAGGAAATACCATGAAAATTTTTAATGAAATATCAACACCTTTACTCTTTATATTAGCCATAGTGAATACCCAAGTTAGTGCAAAAGTGACCCCTGAAGAAGCGGCACAGCTAGGTAAAAAATTGACCTTGGTTGGTGCTGAAAAGGCAGGTAATCAAGCAGGCACTATTCCCGCATATGCTGGCGGTTTAGTTGCCGATAAAAATGTCGATTATAGGGTGAATATATTTGCCGATGAAAAGCCGCTATTTACTATTACCGCTAAAAATGTTGAAAAATATCAAGATAATTTAAGCCCAGGTCAAATAGCTTTATTAAAGCAATATCCTGATACTTACTTTATTCCAGTGTACAAAACCCATAGAACCTCCTCACAGCCACAACAAGTTTTGCATAAAGCTAAGGTAAACGCTCTAAATACTGTGTTGTTAGGTAATGGCAACGGCTTAGGAAACTTTGATGAATCTATTCCGTTTGCCATTCCTAAAAGTGGTTTGGAGGTCATTTGGAATCATATCACTCGTTATAGAGGTGGTAATGTCGCGCGTAACTTTAGTATGATCCCTGTACAGCGAAATGGCAGTTTCACTCCAGTTAAGTTAGTCACTGAATTTAGTTCACCACAGTATATTTCTGATGGTTATGATGAAATAAAAGATGACAATGTTCTTTTTTATTACACTTCAAAAATAACCTCGCCAGCTAGACTAAGCGGCACCTTATTGTTAATACATGAAACCATAGATCAAATTAAAGTACCAAGAAAAGCGTGGACCTATAATCCTGGTCAACGCAGAGTACGCCGAGCACCGAATGTTGCCTATGACGCGCCAAATAATGGCTCTGATGGCTTAAGAACTACAGATCAAGTTGATATGTTTGCGGGTTCGCCCATGCGTTATAACTGGAAAATTGTTGGCAAGAAAGAATTATATATTCCTTATAATTCATATGATTTAGCCAACCCAGCATTAAAGTATGATGACATGATCCAAACCAATCACGTTGATCAAAGCCTTTCTCGTTATGAGCTACATAGAGTATGGCAAGTAGAAGCAACCATTAAAGATAATACCCGTAATATTTATTCAAAGCGGGTATTTTATATTGATGAAGATAGCTGGCAAATAAGTATTGCGGATTTATATGATGATAAGAATATATTATGGCGAGTCAGCGAAGCACACCAATTACAATATGCAGTCGGTAATACTAACTTTGTTTCGGCAGAAATTTATCACGATTTAGTTGCTCAGCGTTATTTGGCAATTTTAAGTAACGAAATAAAAGAGCCTATTATTTTTGAACAACAATCTTCTCGAAAAGACTTTAGTCTAGGAGCACTAAGACGAAGTGGAAAAAGATAGAGCAATCAAAGTTTTTCAATCAATAAAAATTCAATATAGAGACACTAAATCGCTTACCACTCATGGTTAAGCGATTTGTTTGTTATTCCATAATTAATCACCTCTTCCTTCAGGACATCAGATGTTTTACCTAAAAGTAGTTTTTTATAAAGTTATTATGCAAGTACTTAAACTTGCTGGAAAAGTCGTTCCTCAGTCACAACCTTTTATTTTTACTGGCGGCTATTCATCGTTAGCATTGACCAAACTCATCATAGATCAAGACACCAAACATGTGTTTATCGTTACTGATGCAGTACTCAATAAGTTAGGCATAGCAAACAGCGTTTGTAATTTATTTGCCGAACATCAGGTGAAGGTAACCATTTATGATGAAGTTACCCCAGACCCCAGTGAAAGTGTGGTGAATAATGGTATTACTTTACTTAGAAAACAGCAATGTGACTTAGTTCTTGCAATAGGTGGCGGCTCTTCGATTGATGCGGCTAAAATGATTGCCGTATTGGCAAATAGTAATCAAACCATTAAAAGTGTTGCGGGATTATTAAAAATAAAAAAACATGGTTTACCTTTATGTGTCATACCAACCACGTCTGGCACTGGTTCAGAAGTGACTATGGCAGCTGTGATTACCGATACTGAGAATCAAAGTAAATCATTAGTCGTCTCACCCAAAATGATGGCAATGGCAACTGCATTAGACCCAATACTTATGCAAGGTATGCCCGCAAAAATAACAGCAGATACCGGTTTTGACGCACTTACTCATGCAATTGAGGCATATTTATCAAGGTATGCAAATGAGCAAACCGACCAATTTTCTTTAACAGCAATAAAGTTGATTTTTAAAGAGTTACCCACTTGTTATCACAAGGGCGATGATTTAGCGGCTAGACAAGCACTCGCACTTGCCTCTTGTTATGCAGGCCTTGCCTTTAATAAAACTAATGTCGGTTATGTGCACGCTATCGCTCACCAAATTGGCGCCAAATATCATTCACCTCATGGTTTTACCAATGCTGTGGTACTACCCGTGGTACTTGATTTCTACTTAAAGGGCAATGAGCAAAGGTTAGCAAACATGGCAAAAGCCATTGGCATAAACACGAATAAGCTAACAAGTGTAGAAGCGGCAGAGCAATTTATTTTAGCGGTCAAAGCGCTACAGGTGAAGGTAGGAATACCAAAGACCTTAAGCTGCATAGAAACAAAAGATATTAAGTCATTGGCAAAATCGGCGCTAAAAGAGGCGCATTACTTTTATCCTGTGCCTAAATATTTACGGACATCGCAATGTGAAAAAATGATAACTCAGTTATGTACGCCATAGTTTGCAACAAATGCTTTGCAGAGCAATTATCTTATTGGTAATACTCCGCCACGCTTATTAGTCAGAATTAACCCTGAGACCCCAAAATGTCAGAAATAATAACAATTGCTGAGCTTGAAACAAGTTTAGCGTTGCAAAAGCAATATTTTAGTAAAAATAGGTACCCTAGCTATCAAGATCGGGTGAATGATTTAAAGTCATTAAAAAAATTATTATTAGCTAATCAAGACGAATTTATCACAGCGTTAAGTTTAGATTTTGGTCACCGAAGTGCCGATGATACTAAGATTGGTGACATACTTACCACCATTTCAGGTATTAACTACACCTTAAAACGTATGAAAGGCTGGATGAAATCTCAAGGTAAACATATTGGCCTTTTATTTCAGCCAGCAAAAGGTGAAGTGCTTTATCAGCCTAAAGGTGTAGTAGGTATAGTTACTCCCTGGAATTACCCACTATTTTTATCTTTAGGGCCACTTACCGCTGCACTAGCGGCGGGTAATGTGGCAATGATAAAAATGTCAGAATACAGCCCTAACACCAGTAGATTATTAGCTGAACTTATTGGTGAAATTTTTACCCAAGACAAAGTTGCCATCGTTGGAGGTGATGTAAAAATAGCAACAAAGTTCACTTCACTGGCATTTGACCATTTATTTTTTACCGGCTCTACCGCTGTGGGTAAGTTAGTGATGAAATCAGCCGCTGAAAATTTAGTACCGGTGACGTTAGAGTTGGGTGGTAAGTCTCCTGCGATTATTGATAGCTCCATGAACATTGCTACAGCAGTTTCTCGACTGATTCTGGGTAAAACACTCAATTCAGGGCAAACTTGTGTTGCACCTGACTATATATTTTGTCCTAGGGATAAATGTGATGAACTCGTTAGAGAAATGAAAGCTCGCTATAAACTGATGTATCCGAGCATTTGTGATAATGATGATTGCACTAGCATTATTAACGATGAACAGTATAAGCGTTTAACACACCTACTAAGTGATGCAAAAGAGAAAGGCGGTGTGGTAATTTCATGTTTAAATAAAACATCAGCAATCGATAAAAACAATTCGTCTAGAAAGTTACCATTAACCTTGGTTTGTGAAGTTCAGGAAGACATGCTGGTGATGCAGAAAGAAATTTTTGGCCCCATATTACCTATAATCGCTTATGACGAAATAGGAGAAGTGTTTGAATATATCAATTCACGACCACGCCCATTGGCGCTTTATATTTACAGCTTTGATAAAACATTTCAGCAAAAGATCTTATTGGAAACTCATGCTGGTGGGGTCTGTATTAATGAGGCTTCACTTCATGTAGCCAATGATGACTTACCCTTTGGTGGTATTGGCGCTTCGGGCATGGGGCAATACCATGGTGAAGAAGGTTTTAAAACCTTCTCACATCAAAAAGCGGTGTTAACCCGAGGGCGCATCAACTTAACGCCATTGTTATTCCCGCCATTTAATACTGCCATTCATCGCTTGGTTTATAAAATGTTTATACGATAGGTATTTTACTAGATAATTATAAATCAAAGGCAATCAGCGAGTGTGTTCACAGTGAATACACTCAATTTATCCTAATTTAATTTTGGCGGATAACGATGCTTAGTCGCTTGTTCATAGCCAAAAGCGACTTCGATTAAGTTACCTTCCTGTAGTTTCCCTGAAAATAACGATAACCCCACCGGTAAACCCTTAATGTAGCCCATTGGCACGGTAATATGCGGATAGCCTGATATAGCTGCGGCTGATGTTGCGGAGCCTAAATAGTGATCGCCATTCACCCAGTCCGTTTTCCATGCAGGACTTGTTGAAGGCGCAATAATTAAATCTAGTTTATGTTTCTTCAGTAATGCGTCAATGCCTTGCTCTTGGGTTAAGAGCTTCGCACGAGCCTGTGCATCAAGATAAGTTTTGTCAGTCATTTCACCTTTTTCTTGTGCCATTTCAAACAATTCTTGAGCAAAGTACTTCATCTCAATATCAGCATGTTTTTTATTATATGCAATCAATTGGGCAAGTGATTTTGGTATGCCTTCATCAGTTTCGGCTAAGTATTTATTGAGGCCATTCTTAAATTCATACAATAAAACTTCAAACTCAACCTCTGCCCATTGCTCCATATTCTCAAAATTAGTTCCTTCAATTATTATCGCGCCTTGCTGCCTAAGAGTCTGAATAGCCTTGTTAAATACTTTATCTAAGCCTTTATGATATCCCGTTAAATTTCTGGCGATACCGATGCGTTTACCTTTTACTCCATCAAGTTTCAAATGTGATAGATAATTGATCTTTGATGAAATGCTCACTAAGTCCTGTTTATCTGTTTCTACCATAGCGGCTAATAAAATTACCGCATCCGTTACATTTCTAGCGATAGAGCCTGCAGTATCTTGGCTATATGAAATGGGAATAATACCATCTCGACTAACCGTGCCTAATGTGGGTTTAATACCAACAACGCCATTCATCGCCGCTGGACAAATGACAGAACCGTCAGTTTCAGTACCAATCGTCACTGTGGCAAAATTTGCCGAAGCAGCAATAGCTGAACCCGAACTAGATCCGCATGGGCTAGAGGCAAAATCGTAAGGATTTCTACTCTGTCCATATAATGCGCTCCAACCACTTGATGAAGACGTTGAGCGAAAATTAGCCCATTCACTCAGGTTTGTTTTTCCTAATATTATTGCGCCTGCCGCTTTAAGCTGTTTAACCATAAAGGCATCATTCTTAGGATAGTTATTGGACAAGGCGGTTGAACCTGCGGTATTTGCCATACCGTCAGTCGTATCAATATTATCTTTGAGTAAAATAGGGATGCCATGCAAGGGTCCTTTAAAACCATGCTTTGCAAAGTAAATGTCGAGGGTTTTAGCTTGTTCTATCGCATTTTTATTTAATTGAACAACTGAGTTTAAGGCTGAATTTAAATCTGAACTTAAACCTGACTTTTTATCATCAAACTGCTTTATTCTTTGTAAATAAAGTTGCACTAATTGTTCACTGGTTAATTGTTTGCTTTTCATTTTCTGGTGTATAACCTTGATGGTCATCTCTTCATTTAACTGAGCATTTGAATGAAAAGTTATAATCAATAGTGAAAAAATGAGCCATGAGGTAGGTAATTTAGTCATATTTGTTCCGGACATAGAAAAATTAGGATTTACAATTATCGGCAACTAAGGATAATTATGGATTATGTGGTGAGGGTTGATAGCAAAGAACTGAAGGTGTTTCGGCAATTATTTGTTCATTTAAAAACAGACCAACCCTATAACACTTAACCAGTGGGAGCTGGAAGTAAGTTAAATAAAATTGGTCTGATTAATTGTTTTTTACACTGCACTTTTAAATCGAACTCTTACTTTAATTTTCACCTTAAAATTGAGGGAAACTAAAAGCTAAGTTTCATACCGAGATAATATTTTCTACCAATACCATCGTATAACAAGCTGCCACTATTTAGATCAGGTAGCGCAGGTGGTATCTCATCAGTAATGTTATCAATACCCGCGTAAACAGCTATTTCATCTGTTGCTAGGTAATTGAAATTTAAGCTGTGGTAGGTATAAGCACTGACTTTATTATCAAACCACTCAGGGTATTGACCTTCAACGGCATCATTGTCGAAATCACTTTCACCGATATAGTTCATTGACCAACTTGCGGTAAAGTCTTGGAGACTATAGGCTGTTGTTAATAAACCACGTAACTTCGGTGTGCCGACTTCGCCAGCTTGCTCATCGATAACATCAGGAAATTCAATATTTGTTTGATATTGTCTTTTATTCAGATAAGTACCTTTTAAATTGAAATTTAAATCGCCATATTCAGCTAAGGATAAATGGTAATTGGTGTCAATATCTGTGCCTGAAGCCGAAAAATTGGCTACGTTAATTGATTGTGTTGCGACATTAATTATTTGGTTATTGGCGTCACGTGTGACTAAGTCACAGTACTTACCATCTAGCGAAGCGCCATCAACACAGTTAGATAAAACATCGCTTGATGCATAAGTCGTAATTGCATCGTCAATACTCATATCCCAATAATCGATGGCAAGACTAAAGTTCTTGGTAGGAGTAAAAATAATACCTACTGTTAATGTGTCAGCGGTTTCTGGGGTTAAATTTTCATTACCTCTTGTTTTTACACCACGAGTACCAAATTCAGCACTTGACTGAAAATCTGGACTCATGCCCAATGCTGCACAATTATTACTTCGATTTTGAGGATTGGGACCATTACTTAGATTGTCAGCATGACACGGGTCAACCATATCGGCAGCACCTACTTCTTCTGGGGCATATAACTCACTTATATTGGGCGCTCGAACAGCATGAGAATAAGTAGTACGAACACGAACCTCATCCACAATAGTCCAGTTCAAACCCGTTTTCCAAGTCATATCACCACCCGTTACACTGTTATGACTATAGCGAGCAGCAAGTTCAACTTCTAGCGTTTCAATGCCAGTAACACCCTCAACAAGTGGGATAAATGTTTCAGCAAAAATATCTGTTACATTAAACCCTCCATCTGTGATGCCAAGATATGAATAACTTTCCACATTAACGCCTGACGTTGAGCCAACTTGTCCTGTTCCAACAACCGTGCCATCTGACAATTCTTGTGTTGTTTGTGTTAACTCATCAGGTGTACTTTTGACAGATTCATCTCGATATTCAATACCAGCAGCGAAGTCAATTGCACCTGAATCTAGTTCGAATAACTCGCCGTTTATGACAAAGTTGGCAACAAACTGTTCGATTTTTTCTGTTGTATGTAAGTTAACACCAACAAAATTTAACGCTTCTGCAGAGGCAAGATTATTAATGGGGTTAAAGGCAACACAGCCGTTACTCTCGTCACGACAAACAGCATTACCACTACCATCGTCAATTGCATCTAACGCTTGGTAATATTTTGATAACAACAGGTCTTGATTATAGATATTGCCCTTAGTTTGACCATATTGCAGATAAAAGTCATATTGATATTCACCTAAAACACCTTCTCCGCCAAACAAAAATTGACTGGTTTCACGAGAGGTAGTAGAACGAACTCCCATACCTACAACAGCTAAACCTGCTTCAGTGTGACCACTACTGGCAAGTGCATCAAGAACAGTTTGTGGTGCAAAAGGGTTATCAACTCGGATAGGAATTAAAGGGCCAAAGTTATCATCATGAAAAATACTCGCTTGACCCGATGCTCCTGACTCTACTTTGCCGTATTTTGCTTCAGCATAAATACGGTGTTGGTTACTTAAATCATAACGACCACTTAGATTAAATAGTATTCTTTCACTGGGCGTTTTTAAGGTACTCGATTCTGATGTGCGAAAGCCATCGCCACCATCACAAGGTACCGTAGTACAATTGACGCCAGCAATAAAATCACGAGTCTCACCAGAGTTCCTGTCTACGGTAAAAGTATCGTAGCCATTTGGGCCAAAGGGTTGGATAGGGTCATCAGCAAAAATAGGATAAAAAGCACCACTTACTTGGGTAATTGGCAGTTGTGGAAAGTTTTCTCCCCAAGGAGCACTATGGGCTCCATCAAAAAGATAATTAGCATTAGGCACATAAAACAAGCCTTCTTCACTCAGTGCTTGATAACGCTCATCCGCCCTTAAAATACCTTGTCCTTCAAACGTTGCAAAAGCAGGCGTTTTGTTGGCATAGTCACGCGCTGTCATCGCAATTTCATCTTGATCAGAGTAGGCGCCACTGACGGTGAAATTACCTTTGCCACCGTCAAAGTTACTACCCCAACTTAAAGAAATGTCACTTTTATCGCCATCACCTTCATCTGTTTTACCGTAAGAAACATCCAGTTCAATCCCTTCAAAATCTTTTTTCATAATAAAGTTTACGACACCAGTAACCGCGTCTGCACCATATATAGCAGACGCACCACCTGTTATAATTTCTAACCGCTCAATTAAAGCCACAGGGATCATACTCATATCAACCGCAGCTGTTTCTGCAGCACCAGCGACATGGCGACGGCCATCAACTAAGACTAAGGTACGGTTTACCCCAAGACCACGTAAATTAGCAAGCTCTAAACCTGCATTATTAGTGTTACCACCATTTTGAAAATTTGTATTTCCTCCACCTACGCCATCCATTAATGCGGGCAGTTTATTCATTAATTCACCAATGTTTTTCACGCCAAATTGAGCTATTTCTTCAGCGCCAATGACTGTAGTGGGTGTTGCCATTTGAGAGCTGTCATGTTTTATACGAGAGCCTGTTACCGCAATGCGTTCGATACTTTCTTTTTGTTCAACTTCTTGTGCAATTACTGGCGTTGTTAAACTAACCACCGCAATAGCCGCACTAATTTTTGATAGTGTAAATCTCATCATGCTTCCTTATTACTTATTATATTTATTGATAGCATTACTTCTGTAATAACAATCTCAAAAAATGGATATTCTTAGAATCACCATTAAATCTGAGATCTAATCTCAGACTACCTGTGATGAGTAAGATGTAAAGTAGAAGATAAAATTTTTTCTTAGAGCCGTGGAAGAAAAACCTTACATATTTGTAAAGGTGATATACCCGTTACCATTCAAAGTGCTCGATTTCAGTGGGAATTAAAATGCCTTTAGGCAAGGAAAATAATCCCAACATAGTCACTCTATGTTTTGATTATTTACCGCAGCATAAAGTCATTTTAAACCCATCATAGAAGCGTTTGAGCAATACCACTTCTTCGTTGCAGTGACTTAGAAGAACGCTACATGGAGGTAGCTTATTAGAGAATGCAGGAGCTATTGTCCTGAATAGCCATTCCTTCATCACTGCGCCTTGAATTGAAATCGCTCAACCGCTCTGAAACATGCATCTTGAATGGTGACGGGTATAAAACTAAATGTTGCCAAGATTAGTGTGCAGGTAAGCCATATTTTTATGCGGTGTATTAATATATATTGTGCCCATCTAAATAAATTAAATGTAAGCCCTATGCCATAACAACAATCAGATTTAACATCATTGATGTTTACTTGGAGAACAATTTGAATCATCTTTATCTTTAATTATTAGTGGTTTACCTGAAAGGTCTCAGTCCATTAGTGGCTTGAGTGAGCATTTGAAATATAATCGTTCGAATTGTCAGCGCAAACTCAACGCTATAAATGAAAATAAAGAAGGTATCGAAGTCATATGTTTGTTGCCTAGTATTTCGGGGTTAACTGATTTTTGTGAAAAATCAGCAATATATATGAAGAAAAAGGAAGATCGTCAACTGCTCAGCTTGATTACAAAGTTTCAAGGTCAAATAAAACAATATGCGCGTAGTCATACCGAGTTGAAAAGGCTTTTATCTAACAACGAAGGTCCAAAAAAGGAAAAGACAATGTCTGCTGAAAAAGATAAGCAGGCCTGTTTATATCAAGCGGCAAAAGAGTTAATAAGTGCTTCTGTTGATACTTTATTTTGTAGTTATATATTATCAAGTAGCACAAAAAAATAAGGACTTTTACAAGAAACTGCCATGATATCTAAATTGGGCAATGTTCATGAAAAATTTGCCCGACCTTTTGTGCAATTCTATACCCATCCGCATCCTAATGATTTTGTAAAACCTAGTCTTGTAACTAGAAATTCTATTATTAAAAATGAAGGATTTAGCATTGGTATTATTGATGAGTATTCATCTAAAGGATTATTTGAAGCTTACTCAAGTTACTCACCCAGTAACTCAGGTATTATCTTTGATAACTTTTCAAAAAATAAAGCATTTGATGCGACGTTTTTATTTGATAACCCTGATGAATTAGCAAACCCAATAACCCATCAAAGCCACTGTAGTTCAACCAGTATTTCAATTCGTAATCCAACAAAAAAATTAGTGATGTTGGTCTTCTTAGATAAAAGTATTGATATGCGAAGTACTGTTAATGTTGGCTGTTATCAAGGCAATCAAAAAGTTGATGATGGTAACCTAAGGGCTTGTGATATGTGGACAGAACGTCTACCCGGCTTTCCTGATTTAAAAATAGCTAACGCTTTAGCGCCTAATATCGCTTCAACTAGCTCCTTGAACCTTGTTGAATTAACCGATTACCAGTTTAATTTTGCACAATTAAATAAACAAAATTTTGTCTGCTATATGATGGAAATAGATTACCCAATTTGGTCATCTACTTATCGTATTTACTTTGAACATAGCTAAGGCAGTTGCTTCTATGGTCACGAGTAGAAGACTGAGCATGTTCCTCTCAATGGATTCAGTGTTAACAACAGTAGAGAGTGTTATTGAATTTCAGATTATGTGCCTAACTAATAATTGAATCACATGATTTTATAAAATCTATTAAAAATTATGGCAATAAAAAGCCCTAAGCTATTTTACCTAGCTTAGGGCTTTTTATGTGTTTCTTATAAAGCTCTATTTAAGAATCTAACTCGTTTAAAACAGCTAAAACAACATCATGATGTTCTTTAGTTTTAAATTTATTAAAAACATGGCTGATTTTTCCATCAAGGCCAACTAAAAAGCTTAATCGGTGAATGCCATCGTATTCTTTGCCCATAAATTTCTTTAAACCCCAAACACCAAATTGATCGGCAACTTGATGATCAACATCAGATAAAAGCGAAAAATTTAGCTCATCACGTTGGCAAAATTTAGTTAAGCGCTTTACTTCGTCAGGGCTAATGCCAAAAACAACAGTATTTAATGCGGCTAATTCACTTTTTATGTCGCGTAATCCTTGCGCCTGTACGGTACAACCAGGTGTCATTGCTTTAGGGTAAAAGTAAACTAATACTTGTTTTTTACCAATATAGTCAGCTAATGATATTGTTTCATCTTTATCATTATTGAGAGTAAATAGTGGTGCGGTATCACCAATGGTTAAAGTATTCATAATAAAATCACTTCTGTTTGTAGGTTACTTCGCTTGTTATAATAAATTAGTAGTGGCTTTTTTAATAAAACCTTGTACATCAGTTTGCTGACATAACTCAAGGAAATCACGTTCTAGCTCATCAATACTAATTTTCTCTGTTAAAGCAAACAATATGTTAGCGCTCATATGGTTCGTTTTAGGGTCTATTTCTGATTTTAATGACGAAATGTCTATTTTTCGTGTAGCAAAAAAAGCTGTCATGGCTTTTAGAATACCGGGTTGGTCAATACCAGAGTATTCAGCTTGGTAATGTTTCACTAAGTCGAAAGTTCTGTGACCAGAAGTTCTCTTCATCATAGTGATTAAATCTAAACTATGCGCAAGTTTAGGGATCCTAACTTCAATCTTATTAATCGCTCTGGTATCACCAGTAAGCAACATAATAAAAGTGAATTCAGATCCAAAAATGGCCATTCGGCTGTCTAATATATTACACTCGCATTCACTCGCTAATTTAGTTAATTCACTAACACAACCAGTTCGGTCCGATCCCATCGCTGTTAGTACTAAATATTGTGACATTTATTACGCCTAAGTCGTCAAGAAAGGCGCATTGTAACTGATCACGATTAAAGTTGGAATCATCTTACATTTTTGTGGTCATATGACTTGTGTTTGTAAAATCAGGCAAGTACCATGGGGCGCAATATTAGCCTTGTTATATATCAAAGTATTTTTTAGTGAGCTTAGTTGGATTTTATATATCAACACCTAAGCCACAGGAGTTTTAATGAGTTGTAGAGCATTTTATTTATCATTGTTAGCCTTGTCACTAACCGCTTGTGGTTCTGTTAATAATAAACAAGCACAAGGCAGTTTTGAGTATCAGAATAAGCCTGAAGCTAACGATCTAGTTATTCCTGCCAATTTGAATAAACCACAGCAATCCAAAGACTTTTTTGTGACTGATAAAATCAATCACCAAGGACCCATTGGTGAAGATATGGATATAAGAGCACCATCATTGGTTATGCCTGTAGCTGCATCTTCACGGGTTGTTGAAGAGTCTGGTGTCGCGATAATTTGGTTTGATAAAGTTATTGAAGATAAAGACCTATTGGAATTTATTGAAAGAGTTGTCAAAGAGCAATTAGCTGAAGATAAAGTCACCTATACCTACATTGAAGAAGATACGGAAGTTACCTTAAGTAAAGTTATTGAAGGTGCAACTAGTTTAAAAGAAACCAGCATTAAAAGAGAAGGTATTAAAACAGCTATTATTGAGTCTGATTGGTATCACAGTGAAGTAGATGCGGGTTGGATGTTTACCGATATTCAATTTTCAAAGAGCGTACGCTTTCGTTTTCAACTGTTAGCAAAGTCTCATGGACGTAGTGTTTCCTTACGCGTATCACTCATCGACTTTTTACAAACAGATGAAAAGGGCGGCAGTAAAACTATGGACCCAATTGATAAGCAAAGAGCCGAAAAAGCCATGCTTAACGAGCTCATTGCCGCAGTTGACTATAATTACCGTGTTCAGCAACGTGAAGACCGTTTAACACGTGCTAATCAAAAGTTAGTCACAATAGGTAAAAATATTGAAGAAGAAGAAGCTTATGTTATTGAAATGGGCTTAGAAGATTTGTGGGGTAATATGCCACTGTTCTTCGAAAAACATGGCTTTACCATTACTGACTTAAATGAAGACAAAAAGATTTATTATGTAGACTTCGTTAAACCTGAAACAAGTGTTTGGGACAGTATCTGGGGTGATGATGTACCCGTTATCGATGTTAATGATGAAGGTTATCAATTTGTGCTAGCAGCTGTTGATGACACTAATCAGAAAACTACAGTTACTATTTATAAAGCGGATGGCGAGCCCCTGACTTTAGAGGCGTTAGAAAGAATTTTCCCTGTAGTAGAAAAAGGGCTATCGTTTAGAGATGTTTTCTAACGCTAGTTACTGCAAAGTAATTATTGCAAAATAATTACTTTTCAGGCATAAAAAAACTCCACTAGATTTATAAATAGTGGAGTTTTTTTATGCCTGATTTTTACTATTTATGCAGACTTTCTTTCTCGATAGGTTTCATTTTATGAGTACTTTTATTGGTTCTTGGTAGTGTCTCTTTTCGATCATTTAAACTTTCTTTACGCATCTTTTGTTTTGAACTTTTTTGAAATGTACTCAAATTTCCTATGATAATAACGACTGTTATTACAATGATAAAAATAGCTAACCAATTGTCCATTGGAGTACCTCTTGGTAAGTTTGTGAGTAGGTAATTTATTTAGGTAGTATAACATTGCTTGGCGCAATGCAGACATTGTTAATATAACGCTTGGCGATGTCATTTATGTTTTCTACAATGACATCTTTACCCTGTATATTACTGCCGTTAAGTGCTTCAGCCAATCCTTTGATATCAAACGCTTGTTGGTAGTCTTGCGCTAACGGCAAATAAGATAAATGCCAAGGCTCATTGGCAACACCACCTTGAAAACTTGCATAGGGGAAGAAAAAACCAAATTTGTGGGCGTGAGCAATGAGCCAAACCGATAACTTTGCTAAAGGCCCTTGCTCACTATACTCCCATGGCTCGAGTTTAAGTTGGTAATCATCACTTAATAAGTTTGGCGCGTACACATCAATGTCAGAGCCCCAATGATGGCGACTTGCTCCGGGTAGGGCAGAATAAAGTAAAATGCTGTGCGCTAACTCAAGTGGCGATAAATTTTCTGTCGAAATAATTTCCCCTGCCATATTTTTAATGGGCGTTTTACCCGAAAACTTGTTATTCCATAACATAAGCTGTCGGTTAAATGACCTAAAGCCACTGGCAACTCTTAGTTCAATCCCATCGTTTTTAGCCGTATTTACCATGGCATCAAAAGAGCTTTTCATTTTTTTATGGATGGCAACTCGCTCACTTACATAGTGCAAGTGAGTTTCGGTTTGCCCCAAGACTTGAGCGGCATTGATCTGATTGTTATTGTGCATTTTTTAATAGAGCCATTGAGCTAATCACTCTTTTTATGTGTACATAAAACATTAACCAAACAATGATAATAGATATCAACGAGTTTTTCTAAATCATCACATGATACCGATTCATTGACTTGATGGATTGTCGCGTTACAGGGGCCAAGTTCAATAACTTGTGCACCTGTTGGTGCGATAAATCGACCATCTGATGTTCCACCAGACGTTGAAAGTTGAGTTTCCTTGCCTGTCACCGTAAATATTGCTTGGCTTACGGCGTTTAAAAACCCATGCTTTGATTCAACATGTTCGGTGATAAATGGCTTACCATTAAAAGTCCACTTTATATCATAATCCAATTGATGTTTATCAAGAATAGACTCTACTTGCTCTACAATAATTTGGTCAGTTAGTTCAGTGCTATAACGTAAGTTAAATAATGCATTAATATGTCCAGGTACAACATTAGTAGCACCAGTGCCGGCATTAATATTAGAAATTTGAAAACTGGTAGCAGGAAAATAATCATTACCTTTATCCCATTCTACCAAACTTAATTCTGTTAAGGCCGGCATAGCTAAGTGAATGGGGTTTTTGACATGTTCAGGGTAGGCAACATGTCCTTGCTTACCTTTAATATCAACTTCAGCTGAAATTGAGCCACGTCGACCATTTTTTACAATGTCTCCAACAGCGTGAGTACTCGAAGGCTCGCCGACGATACAATAAGTGATTTTTTCATTACGCGCTTGTAATGTATCAATAACTCTTGTAGTTCCATTGATAAATGGTCCTTCTTCATCACTCGTTATTAAATAAGTAATTGAGCCTTGATGATCGGGATGGTCTTGAACAAATTTCTCTGTTGCTACAATCATCGCTGCAAGACTACCTTTCATATCTGACGCACCTCGACCATATAACATACCATCGATAATCGTTGGTTCAAATGGCGGCGTGTTCCACAATTCTAGATTACCTGCAGGTACCACATCAGTATGGCCAGCAAAACAAAAAACTATGTCATCTTGTGCTTTAGGAAGAGTACTGTTGCGTCTAGACCAAAGATTCGTGGTATCAGCAAAAACCATTGTTTCATTAGTGAAGCCGAGTTTAGCTAATCGCTGTGCCATTAGTTTTTGACAACCGGCATCTTCAGGCGTAACCGAAGCTCTCGCCATTAAATCTATTGCCAGTTCGATTACGTTACTTTGTTCAATTTGACTCACAAGGACTACCTTTACTTAATATTTTATCATGTGTTGTTAATAACGTGTTTTGAAGCTATTAATCGGCGAAAATGGTCTGATATTGATCGGCTTTGAAACCAAGATTGAGTTCACCATTTAATGGTAACAGAGGTCTTTTAAGTAGCGTTGGTTGCTCAAGAACTGCGGCAAACATAACCTCATCGGTTAAGTTGTTTTTTATCTCATCAGGCAAGTTACGAAACGCTGTACTACGTTTGTTTAACAATAATGACCAATTGCTTTGTTCAACAAACTGGGTGAGTAATTCGGTGGTTAAAGGCTGTTTTTTAAAATCGTAAAGTTGATGTTCAATTTCATTTGCTTCGAGCCATTTAGTTGCTTTTCTAACGGTGTCGCAATTTTTTATTCCGTAAAGGGTAATCATGTCCAAGGGTATCCAAATATCTAGTGATTATTGTTTCTGATGATATCAGAAACAATCGGTTATATCCGCTTTTCTTAGATAGAGGACCCTCTAAAACTAGAGGGTAGGGCATTATATTTTACTATCGTAATCAGGTAGGTGGCTGAAGTTATATATATACCCGTTACCATTCAAAGTGCAGGATTTCAGTGGGAATTAAAATGACTTTAGGCAAGGAGAATAATTTAAGCATAGTCACTCTATGGTTTGATTATTTAACGCAGTATAAAGTCATTTTAAACCCATCAAAGAAGCTTGTGATTCATTCCATTTTGTTGTTGCAGCAATTAAATAGGGAATAACCATTATTTAATCACCGCGCCTAAAACTGAAACAGCTGACAAACTCTGAAACATGGATCTTGAATGATAATGGGTATAGTTTCCATTTGTTAATGCATTGTACGGTGCACATCACCTTCCAAGCTTTCTATGTCACTTACTATTATCCGGCCATTACTCACATCATAACCATCAAAATCATTTAAAAGAGTTTTACTGGCTTGATCAATACTTGAATTAACTATGTTGTTTAAGGGCACGGCATTTAAATAAATACCATCGCTTTCATCGCTACCATAATACAAGACATTGGAATCTATTTTTACGTGAAAAAAATCATTGGGTAGGGTTATTTGGGTGTTAGTAACTTCATCAAGGTTCATGACCAAACCATCAAGAAGGTTAAGTGAATTCGTACGATATAATGTATTACTTTTTTGCTCAATTAAGTAACTATACTCTGGATGCTGGCCATCGGTTAGTCCATAAGCCCATTTTCCTTTAAGCTTTTGAATTTTGTTATTAGACAAATTAACGAGCATTAACTCAGGTATCCCGTTTTTAACGGTAGTAATTGCCACGCCACTTTTTGTCAGCCAATCAAGTGAAATAATCGGTAGTTCACTGGTAAAAATTAGGTGGTTTTTGTTGAGTGTTGCTAACGGATTAGTCTCGTTTAGCGTGGTTATGGGGATAAGATAAACGGCATTATCTACTTTTAATAATACATTTTGGTCATCGGTTGATACTGCCATATAGCCTAACCAATATGACTGAGAAAAGTTAGTCACTATTTCGGCTTGTTTTTCATCATAACGTGCTAAATACAACTGTCTACGGCCACTGCGTTTAGAAATAAAAAAATACTGCTGGCTATGGTGAAATAATGCAGGGTAACTATCGTTAACCGTTGAGTTATCAATATCTTTATTATGTTTTGGCGGTACTAACCATCGGTTACTAAAGTTTCTCTGTTCGGTAGAAAATAGTATATTTTTTCCATCAGGAAATAGTGACATGCGTGGCGATAAATATTCAGACACACTGACAACCCTAGTCGCATTGTTGCCATTTAGGTCACTTTTAATAATTTGGTGGGCAGGTGGTGGTGCATAATAATAGACTTGCTCAGAATCATGATGCCAAATAGCTTCAGAAACAGGATAGTCAAACTTAAAGCCCTCTGTTATTTCATTATTAAGTAAATTCAACACCAATAATTGAGTTTTGTAATCACCCTTGGTACTCATTATTAATAGCTTATTGCCATCAGGAGAAATATCAAGACTGTGGTGACCCCAACCTGTCGGTTCCACTTGCGTTATAAAAGTATGTTTTTTAGTGGTTAAGTTAAAGGCATATATTTGGTTTGGCCAAAAATTTTGTGGCTGTGCTGCATAATAAATTGTTTTTCGTTCATCATGATAATCTATATCTTTTATACGTTTATCACTACAATCAAATAATTTTTCAGCTTGCTGCCATTGCATTGTTTTAATCGCTTGGTTTACTTGTGTAATAGTGGCTTGATAAACACCACAGCTGCCTTGCTTTTTATCAAGGTAAAACAAATGACTAGTGTCACTATTTAGACCTCCAATCACCGCGATAACATGACTAATACTGGCTTTACCAGTATCTAATTGCTTTATTTTTGCCGTATGAATGTTTTTTATCCACAGTTGATAACCCGCGTTTACTGAATCTTTTTTAAAATCCTTTTTTAAGTAATAAAGATGGTTATTATCAGGATGCATACGAGCTGATTCTTCCGCGCCATGTGCACGTGTTAATTCCATGGTGTAGCGATTAATATTATTGGTGTTATCTTTGTTATTTACATCATTACTACTAAAGGTCTGCCATAAAAGTAAACTACAAAACAGTAATAACAGTGCCATTATTACTTTACTGTTACGTGTATTTTGTCCCTTGATTCTATGGCTTTTAGTGTCACTAATTTCATCAGCTATACTCTGATGTTTTTTAGTTGAATTTACATTTTCAAGCAGAGTAACTTCACATATAAGTCGATAACCGCGTTTTGGCACGGTTTGGATATATCGAGAATTTTTAGGCACATCACCCAGTATCTTTCGTAGGTTAGCTACCAGTTTATTGATGGCATTATCAGTAACAATTGAGCCATCCCATAAATAATCTAAAATATCTTGCCTAGATATTATGATATTAGGCTGATCAACAAACAGAAGTAATAGTTCAAATATCTTAGGTTCTATCGTTAACTCTTTACCCTGGCATGATAACCGTGCCTGCTCTCTATCAAGGGTAAACTCGCCAAATTTAATCATAACGTATTGTTTTTAACTTGAAATTAAATAGTGCTTAACATTAAATTAGTTTATCAGATTAAAAAGGCAGTTAAATTAATAAAATCACAATTCGTTTAAAAACACACTAAAACGATGGATTTCACCTTTTCGTCACCTTTTTTCCTGTAATTATCATTACATTTACAACAAAAAACATAACAGTGACTTACCAGTTAATATCAATCCAAAGGATTACTTTATGTTTAAACATGTAATAACCATTTCAATCATTATGCTATTCACTAATATCAATACTGCCTATGCCAGTGTGCGTGGAGAATCGAAGGTAGACATTTTACCTTCCAAAATCTTATCAGAACAACGTGAGTTAATCGTGCACCTGCCAAATAACTACCAGCAAAATACAGCCCTAAATTATCCAGTGCTTTATTTATTAGATGGTCAAAGGAATTTCAATCATGCAGCAGGTACCTTAGATTTGCTAAACCAATCTCATATGGCGCAAGAAATGATTATTGTTGCTATTAAAAATACTCATAGAACTAGAGATTTCACTCCTACTTATAATGAAAGTTATAACGAGTGGGGGATCTCAGGCGGTGCTGATAATTTTTTAGATTTTATTGAACAAGAATTAATTCCCTATGTGAATAAAAGTTATCGTACGAATCGCTTTAAAATATTGTCGGGACATTCTTTAGGTGGGCTACTGGCTGTTTATGCATTGCAATCTAGGCCACAGCTGTTTCAAGCCCACTTTGCCTTTAGCCCAAGTTTATGGTGGCATGACCAAGTGATATTTAAAGATGCTGAAAATTTTTTAGCTAATACTACCGAGCTAAATAACTATTTATATATAAACATGGGTAATGAAGGAGGTGATATGTTGAGTACTTTTGAGCGATATAGCAAATTATTGAAAACGTATACACTCAAAGGGTTTAGTTATAACGCAGAACTCATCGAACAAGAGAGCCATAATACTACTGCGCTTGTTGGACAGTCACTAGCATACCAATATTTATATTCTAGCTTACAATGCCCTAAAGCAGTAATAGCCCAAGGTATCCCTGCTATTGAGCAGTTCTTCAAAATGCAGTCTGAAAAATATGGTTACCAGATAAAACCAAGCTACCGTGCAATAAATCACGCTGGCTATAGCGCTTTAAATAACAAAGACATTGCTAAGGCAATAAATATATTTGAAACAAATGTGAAAAACTATCCATATAAAGCCGATGCATATGACAGTTTAGCCGATGGTCTTAAAGCAGATAAGCAACTTAATAAGGCACTTACAATGAGAGATTTAACCATTAAAAAAAGCATAAACGAAAATGTTGAGAATAATGCTTTTAAAACTCGTCGAGTTAATTTATTAAGCAAAATTAAGCAAAAGAATGTGAAAAACGATGGGGTGGTGTTTAGAGACAAAGCTACCTCGCATGTTGGGCAATAATTGCAATTTAGTTCACTGACTCTAAACATGAACTTGTGAACTAGTCGTTATCATATGGCTGACATGGTTGCCCTAAAGGCTCACAGCAGATAAATAGCTTTGAATAATGGCTATGTCAGTAATGCTCAAAAGAAAGGCTTTATATAGATCAGTTTGATGTGGGACTTACAAAACTATTATTTACGGCACTTCTATAAAAACGGCTCGTAATTCTTAATTCCTTAAATGAGTGTATTGGAGACATTACCTGCTACTTATAGCTAAAGTTAGCAACGATCCTTAAGCTCCTCTTCTACTAGTAAAAATCCCCCCTTATAAGTATCACTTAGATTCGAAAACTGATATTACTGAAATCAGCATAAATATTTGCTAATTAGTAAAATCACGTTCATTCTGACGCTATTATTCAGAATTATTAAAAGATATAACATGGGTTATCAAACGGCACTGCAAAACTTTATCGTCAATAGTAGTAAATACCAACAACAGGCTTTTCTACATCAACCCGTCAATGGTCAATGGCATGTATTCTCTTTTACTGATGTCGAGCAACAAGCACGAACTATAGCCGCGGGTTTACTTGCTCAAGGTTACCAACAAGGTGACCGAATAGGCATACTATCCAAAAATTGTGCGCAATGGTTTATCGCTGATTTGGCAATAATGATGGCAGGAATGGTCAGTGTTCCTATTTATGCAACCGCAGGTGAAAACACGATTAGCTATGTTATTGAACATAGCCAAATGAAAGCTATTTTTGTTGGTAAGTTAGATTCGTTAGACGCAGCAACGGCAAGTATCCCCTCTGCTGTGCTAAGTATTGCTTTTCCATACCCAACAGTTACTTGTTCTCAAAACTGGAAAACATGGCTGACTGAGTATCAGCCCTTAGAAAAAATTCATCAGCCTAAACTTAATGATTGTATGTCTATTGTTTATACCTCAGGTACTACAGGAAATCCGAAAGGGGTTGTCATCAGTCATTTAAACTTAGCATCGGCGGCTCAATGCACAGCCACGACCAATAATACTACCCGTAAAGATAAAATGTTATCTTATTTGCCGCTAGCGCATATAACAGAGCGTTCTGTCGTAGAACATGTTGCCTACTATTCAGGATGCCAAATTTATTTTGTTGAAAATTTTGAAAGTTTTATTGATGATTTACGCTATGCATCGCCAACACTCTTTATGTCTGTTCCACGTTTATGGGCAAAATTTCAAGCGCAAGTTTTACATCAAATACCAGAAAAAAAATTAAATACTTTATTAAAAATCCCGTTAATCGGCAATATTGTTGCAAAAAAAATCCGTACTAAGCTTGGCCTTAATAGTGCAACCGTTTTTGCCTCGGGGTCAGCTCCCATTGCATTATCACTATTGCAGTGGTATCAAAAAATAGGGGTTAATATTGGTGAAGGTTGGGGCATGAGTGAAACGTCTGGTTTATCATGCGGAAACTTCCCATTTAACGCAGATTATTTAGGCAGTATAGGCCGGCCTATTGCTTGTGTTGAAATGAAATTGTCAGAGCAACAAGAAATAATGATCCGCGGTGAAGCGGTATTTAAAGAGTATTATTTAAATGCCGATTTAACTGCAATGGCATTTACTGATGGTTGGTTCCATACTGGTGATAAAGGAGAATTAACTAACGATGGTGCTTATAAAATTATAGGTCGAATTAAAGAAGAGTTTAAAACCTCAAAAGGTAAGTATGTAGCGCCAGCTCCAATCGAACAGATGTTATGTCGTAATAGCGATATTGAGCAAGTATGTGTAATGGGCCTAGGCATGAAGCAACCTATCGCTTTAGTCGTCTTAGCTGAAGGGAAAGACCGTTTTGATAGCCTTATACATCAAGATATATTAGCGACTCTTACACAGGTCAATACCGAAGTAGAAAGTCATCAAAGGCTTGATTATATCTTTATTTGCGCCGAATCATGGACATGTGAAAATGAACTCTTAACACCTACATTGAAACTAAAGCGCGAGAGCATTGAACAACATTATCTTAAATTACTACCTGAAGTAGCTGAAGATAAAGTTATAGTACAAAGGTAAATTTTCAAAAACTATAATATTCTTCCTAACTTCGCATCGGTATAATAATTTGCACTTTTAGCATAACCAAAACTGTCCAGCGATAAAATATTTGAAGTTTACCTGATGGCTATGAAGCAAATGGACAACTTAATAAGGCACTTGAAATTAGAAAAGGGATGAGGCTGTAAGGTCCCTTTTATTATAAGTCTGACGTAGTTATTGAATTAGTTCTTCAAGTTGAATTGCGGACATGATTATCTTATGGTACATGGCAAAAGATAGTGCTTTGGGTAGGGGCTATGATAGCAATATACGCAAGGTGGGCTTTGATTAGAACAGTTTGATGTGGGATTGTTTAACTCAAATTAATAAATCAAAAAAGATGGTCTATAATCATTTGTAGGAATTATTTCTATTGCTCACGGAGGTGCTTTACGAAAGGAAAGGTGTCGTTGTTATGAAAGAAAATGATCTCTTATTTGAAGAATCTATCTATCGTTTATTTGAAATTACCCCTGTTCCTATTGCTTTGTCTTTTCCGGATGGAAAGCTTGAATACGTAAACCCTGCACTAAAAAAACTTCTTGGTTATGAAGATGATGAAATATATTCTAATGAAGTCACGATTACCCACCTTGATGATATTCATGTTAATGAAACAATAAGAAAAGAACTAACTCAGCAGCCATTTGTCCCTATTCAAGTAGAAAAAAGATATAGGCACAAGCTAGGGCACACTATTTTTGTTCAATTGAATATTGTTGCACAAGCAGATAATGACAACTTGGTAAAAAGATATGTTTCACAGTTAATTGATTTAACAACCATTAAAAAATCTGATGCTGCAGAAATACTGCTTAATCATTTAGTCAATAAATCTAATGATGCTATTTACGTAGTTGAACCAGAGTATGGACAAATTTTAAATTGCAATCAGCTAGCTCACCAGAGGTTAGGCTATACCAAAGATGAATTACTAAGGTTATCAGTCTCAGATATTAACTCGAAATTTAATAGCCAAGGTAAATGGAATGAACATTGTCAAAAGATAAAACTAGAAGGCAATACTGTTGTTGAATCCTCACATACCAGAAAAGATGGCACACAATTACCAATTGAGGCGAGTATTAGTTTTATTGAATATAATAAAACAGGTTATCTATTAGCAATAGTAAGAGACATTTCAAGAAGAAAGCAAAAAGAGTTAGAAGCATTGGAATTAGCTAATTTAGATCCTTTAACTAAACTTCCTAACAGAAGAATACTCGAACATAAATTAGAACAACTATTTAAAAAAGCAAAATTAAAAAACACATTAATCGCCTTTTTCTTTATTGACCTTGACCATTTTAAGCGTGTTAATGATTCACATGGTCATAGTGTAGGGGATGAAATTTTAGTGGGTACGGCTAATCGCTTAAAACATTGTATTAGGGACTCTGACATTGTCACTCGAATGGGAGGTGATGAGTTTCTAGTGGTTATTAGTGGGATTGAAGAGCGTTCTTCAATAAAAATAATGGCTGACAAACTACAAGCTGAGTTCAAATCACCATTTAAAGTTCAAAAACATCTGATCCAGGTAAAGGCAAGTATTGGGGTTTCAATGTATTTAAATAGCATTGGTGACGCTCATACTTTAATACAGCTAGCAGATGAGGCTATGTATGAAGCGAAAAAAGAGCTTGGAACGTCTATTTACTATATATGAAATCACTCAATACAGTATGTAGTGTTAATATAAAATGGTATAAATCTTAGTTTTAATGGAAGTAGAATGTTCATCGCATCTTTAGCCTAAATTACCAAATATTGGTTTTTCCGTAGCGCCTTAATAGCAGCTTCCATAAACTCTTCTTTTACTAAAATGTAATCAGTATCAAAAGTTGATATGGCAAAAATACTGATCTTTTCATTGGCTAATACGGTTGAAATATTTGATAAAATCCCTGTCATGGTAAAATCAAGTGGGCCAACAACCTCTAAAGCTTGCCAATTTAGTTCGGCTTCATCACTATCAATGATAATACTTTGGGGTAAAACAATTGATATCTCATCGAATGTTTTGGCAATAAAGAAAATACTTGCGCTAAATACTTCAGCGGGAATAGTAGAGTTTGTAGTTAAGCTGTGAATAGCTAAATTTTCATTAATAAGTCTAAGCGTTAATTGTGACATTAATGTCCTTATTTATTAACTCTAATTGATTAACTATAGCACTAGATACTTGTTTTGTTAGTTAATTTTATCTAGATAACAGCTCTTTTTGTTTAGGCATTTCTACTAGAAACCTATGACTTTAAGCTAAAACAATTTTAAATGTCTATTTACGAATGTTTTAGTAGTTTATTAAGCGAGGATATTAATACTTCTTTTTTAAATTATATCCACAGAACCTGTGGGTATAATTGTGAATAAGTCGCGTTGTTCCGCTTACTGTATTGAAAATAAAGGTTAATTTACATAGCTCGTTTTTTGTCTAGCAGAGCTGTAAATGGGATGAAAGGTAATAAGTGATCAAAACACTCAGTTAGATACTGATATAAGTAAAAATATAGATTTAACATAGTTAAAAGGCTTGAAATAGAGCTAAATCATACTTTTATTAAATAAAAGTACGATTTATAACAACGATAGCCGTTGCCATTCAAGATGCTTCTTCGATGGGGGGAAGCGATTTATGCTGCGTTATTCATTTAACCAAGGGAGTGATCATTGTTTAAAATGAATGCCTTGCCTAAAGTACTTTTAACTCCCTCTGAAATCACGCACTTTGAATGGTAACGGGTATATAATTGATGTTACATTGTTGCCTGTATTGCTGTTAGGGCAATGGTATAAACGATATCATCAACTAAGGCGCCACGAGATAGATCATTAACCGGCTTATTCATGCCTTGTAACATAGGCCCAATGCTTACTAAATCAGCAGAGCGCTGCACAGCCTTGTAAGTAGTATTACCTGTATTTAAGTCAGGAAATATGAATACAGTGGCTTTACCTGCCACAGGGCTATTGGGCGCTTTTTTCTTAGCAACATTTTCCATAATGGCAGCATCATATTGAAGTGGTCCATCTATAATGAGATCTGGTCGTTTAGCTTTGGCAATTTCAGTTGCCTTAGCGACTTTCTCTACGTCAGCACCTTGACCAGAACTGCCCGTGCTGTAACTGATCATTGCAACTCTTGGGTCAATATCAAAGGCTTTAGCTGAATCGGCAGACTGAATGGCAATATCGGCTAATTGCTCTGCATTAGGCTCAGGATTAATAGCACAATCGCCATAAACAAGTACTTGATCAGGTAACAACATAAAGAAAACTGATGAAACTAATGAGCTATCTGGTGCAGTTTTAATTAATTGTAATGCAGGTCTTATGGTATTTGCTGTGGTATTTACGGCCCCAGATACAAGGCCGTCAACTTGACCTAGCTGTAACATCATGGTGGCTAAAACAACATTGTCTTTTAAATTTTCTAGCGCAATAACATCCGTTAAACCTTTATTTTTTCTGAGTTCGACCATAGGTCCAACGTAATTATCTCTAATAGAGTCGGGATCAGTTATTAACAAATTATCAGGTAGACTAATGCCTTGGTGTTCTGCAATTTGTAGTATTTCCTCTTTGTTACCAATAAGCTGACAACGGGCAATATTACGTTCACAACAAATAGCTGCAGCTTTGATGGTGCGTATATCTGTTCCTTCAGGTAAAACGATTAACTTATTTGCTTTGCGAGAAAGCTCAGTTAATTTATGCCTAAAAGCTGGCGGTGATAACAAGTTATAACTGTTATTTTTAGAGGTTAAACTTTCGAGCCAATCACTACTTAAATTGTCGGCAACATGTTGCTTTACTTTGTCTTGGCGTTGAATATCATCTTTGGGGATTTCAGGGTTAAATCCCATGATATGACGCGAGGTTTGCCAAGTATCCCAAGGTACAGACAATACAGGCAAGCCAGCATCAAGTGCTTGTTTACATAATTCCCAAACCTGTTCTGAAGGCTCAAAACCGTTGGTTAAAATTAATCCGCCTAACTTTGTGCCATTTAATGCCGATAAACAGGTAGCAATTATAATATCGGTGCGATCGCCAGGGGTAACGATAAGGCGACCGGGGACTAAATAACTCACTAAGTTTGATACGGTACGAGCACAAAATGCGACACTACGAAAACGGCGATGTGCCATATCTCCATCGTTAAGTACTTTAGCGTCAAGATAGTTACTAATATCACACACTCGTGGTGCAATAAGGTCAATCTCCCACTGAACAGTACCGAGTAAATCAAAGTGCCGGCCTTTGAATATGGCTAAATCTAACCAATGCTGTAAATTAAAGTCACTTTCTATTTCTTCTTCTTTTGGCAATAAGCCATATTCTTCTTGATCAGGGCAATTAAGCTTGTTGATCACACAACCAATGAGGTTTTTGTTTTTTATCCCACCATAGGTTTCGGCGCTGACTTCAAGTCTGTCTTCAAATTCTTCTGCGCTGTCATTGCCAGGGCTAGCTACTAAGACAATATTGGCACTAAGCGCTTGTGCTACATCACGATTGATACGACCAGCATAAGGCTGCCTTGGGGTTGGAACTAAGCCTTCAATGATAATAACGTCGTGATCTTTTTTAAACGCATCAAAGTTGGCAACAATCTCTTCTAACACTATGCCTTGCTGGCCATCGCCCATTTTTTCTTCTACATAGCTAAGCGGTATACTCGTACTGTTTTGAGACAAGCTAATGGCATCAATAGTTTTGTTTTTTTTGGCTAAACGATTACGGGAAGGTTGACTAATGGGTTTGAAGTGACCAACTTTAATTCCTTTCTGTTGGCAAGCATGTAACAAACCTAACGATACACTCGTTAAGCCTACGCCGGATCCAACAGGGATTAGCATAATTTTATGTGGCATAAATTTAATCCTATTTATTCTTTATTTGAAGAATTTATTTTGTTGAATTACTGAGTAACATAGCTGATTGTTCAGCAATCACCCATTCTTCATTGGTTGGAATAACCAAACAAGCTCTTGAGTCTTCATTGGCAATATTACCTGAGGCGCCAAAACGCGTGGCTTGATTTTTATCTGCATCGAGTGAAAAGTTTAAAAGGCCTAACTGTTTGACAATTTCAGCACGTATCCAACTTGAGTTCTCACCTATACCACCGGTAAATATAAGGGCATCTAATTGTGTTAAGCAGGTGGTATATGAAGCGATACTCTTAGCAATACGATAGCAAAAAATCATTAGCGCTAACGTTGCTTGGCTATTGTTGTCTTCAATCATGGCATTTTCTAATGTGCGGCAATCATTACTTACGCCTGAAACACCTAGCAGACCACTTTCTTTATTAACTAACTTATCGACATCAGAAATTGAATAACCTAAGTTATCGACCAAATGAAAGATAATACCAGCATCTAAATCGCCACAGCGCGTACCCATCATGACACCTTCGCCAGGTGTCATGCCCATGCTAGTATCAACACTTTCGCCTTGTTTAATGACAGTTACACTACAACCGTTGCCTAAATGAGCACTGATCAAGTTACATTGCTCTAGCGGTTTATGTAACTGCTTAGCGGCTTGTTTCGCTACAAAGTAGTGGCTGGTGCCGTGGAAACCATAACGTCTTATTCCGTGCTCTTGATACAAAGCGTAGGGGAGGCCGTAAATGTAAGCCTTTTCGGGCATGGTTTGATGAAAAGCTGTGTCAAAAACAGCGACTTGGGGTAAGTCATCAAAAGCTTGTTGGCATGCTTTTATTCCAATGAGGTTCGCTGGATTGTGCAATGGTGCAAGCTTTGCCAATTGGGCAATCGCATGCTCTACCTTGTCAGTAATTAATGTAGGTTGGGAATACTCCTCACCACCATGGACAACTCTATGTCCAATAGCACAGATGTCTTTCACTAAATCTAGCTGTTGTAACTGTGTTACCAATACCTGAAGTGCTACTTGGTGATCAAAGGGGGCGTTGAGCTTATAACATTGCTTTTCACCTTTTTGCTTGATGGTAATAATCGCCTCATTACTGAGTAAGCATTCAGCCAATCCGGATAATAATGTTACGCCATTTGACGGATTTATTAAGGAGAATTTTACTGAAGAGCTACCACAATTTATAACTAAAATTGCCGCAGGATTAGCCGGAATGTTATGCTGGATTTGTTGCTGGTTCATGTAGTTGTTCTTTTAAAAGTAGAAAAACATTGAATAATTATAGGCAATAATAATCATTCACAATAATAAGGACGACATTATAACGATTGTTTTAGTGATATATATTGATGCAATGCAATAAAAACAACTTTAATCGAAGTTTAATAGTTTTTAGGCTCAACTGAAGCTTAACTACATTATCAATATTGATGCTGCTTACATATTTACCTTGGCTATAGTAATCCTATTCACACTATAATCAGATACTTTGAATGCTAGCGGGTATAAGGACTAGCTGCTATAGTAGTGTTATGAATATCTCAGTTGTACAACTTATTAAATTGGGTCAAAAGTATTTATCTCTTTGGCCTAATAAGCCAGAGTTAACCCACTATTTCGAAGATTATCGAGGAGTTCAAAGCGCGCGCTTTGTTTGTCGGTATTTTCCTGCGTTAGCTATGTTTACTGTTATCATGCAACTTTATGTCGCTTCAGGATATCCGTTAGGTCAAGGCTCTATAGATAATGCCATTAATGCGCTGCCTCAAGCCATTGTGTATGGTTTGTTTTTAATTAGTCTGCCAGTACAAGCATTAGTATTTTCAGGTGTTAAAGCAGATAAACTGTTACCACCTTCGCTGGCTTCTTGGTATCGCAGTGGTTTAGAAAAGATAAAACAACAAGTAGCAGAGCAAGACCTACGCAGCAATGACCATAGTAATGATACTGTTATCGCGAGCTTAACAATATATAAACCGCGCTATATCGATCTTGCTCAACTGTTACATTTCACCTTTGCGACACCAAAATAACCAAGCAACTGCTGTTACTTGGGTATAGTTATTCTGTCTTTTGATATAAGCGCAATACAAAATCAGCTTGGCAGCTGAATTCTTTTTGTTGCTTCAATTCGTTGATTAATTCTTCACTGGCTTTAAAAGCAAAGGGTGTCATCGCTAACAAGTTTAAAACATCACTACTATCGGTAAAATTCATAGCGTAGTTTAAGCGCTGCTCTTCAACCAAGGTTAAGTTTTCAATGACTTGTTTTGCCGTATTATGCTTATTTGCTTGGCGATATATTAGGGATTTAAGCTCAAACAAATGATTGTCGGCAGGAGTAACTGTTAATAAATAACCTTTAATTTTCAGAATTCGGGTAAATTCATTTTCTAAAATAGGTGCATAAACACTGTGAATCCAGCCAAAGTTTTCATCTGAAAAAGGTAAGTCAGAGAGAGTTGCCACGCTAAAAAAACAATCTTGATAACGTTTTGCCGCAATCTTTATTGTTTCTTTTGCAATGTCTACACCATAGACAGTGTTATGGTCATTTTTGTGTTGGTGAGTGTAAAACCCCTCACCACAACCGGCATCAAATACAGCTGATTTTTTTTCGCCATACTTTTGGTATAAAGCTAGCATACTGTCTACTAAAGGTTGGTAATAGCCTTTATCTAAAAAAGCACGTCTAGCTTGTACCATCGCTTTGTTATCCCCAGGCTCTTTCGAGTGCTTAAACTGGACGGGTAATAAATTAACATAGCCTTGTTTTGCTTGGTCAAAACTATGATTATTTTCACAACGGTAGGTTTTTTCGTCAAGCAATAAAGCTTGCTGACAAAGGGGACAACGGTATCGGGCTAATTTTTTACTAGCTACGTTATTAGACATGTCAGTATGCATTAACAGTAAACCTTATGAAAATGTGGACCAAATAGGCGCATGGTCTGAAGGCTTTTCAATACCACGTAATTCATAATCAATATCGGCTTCAATACATTGTGCAGCCAACTCTTTTGTCGCCAACACAACATCAATACGAAGACCACGATTATCATCAAAACCACGCGAGCGATAATCAAACCAAGAGTAACGCTCAGTCGTTTCAGGATGTAGCATACGGAAGGTATCAACAAAACCCCAATCCATTAACCTTGTTAACCATTCTCTTTCTTCAGGTTGGAATGAACATTTTCCACTTTTTAACCAGCGTTTGCTATTTACATCACCAATACCAATATCTAAGTCTTGTGGAGAAATATTAATATCGCCCATGACTACTACATTTTCATCATTTGTATGATTGTCGTTGAGGTAAGTCATTAGGTCTTTATAAAATTGACGTTTATAAGGGTATTTTGTTTCGTGACTGATGTTTTCGCCTTGCGGGAAGTAGCCGTTCAACACAGTGATTTTTTCACCTTTATCATTGGTTGTAGTGACCATAATCATGCGCTTTTGCGCTTCGTCATCATCACTTGGAAAACCTTTTTGTACCACATCTGCTTCTTTTTTACATAACATAGCGACGCCATAATGCGCTTTTTGGCCATGAAAATACACATGATAGCCCATGGCTTCAACCGCTTCTAAAGGGAAAGCTTCATCATGAACTTTGATTTCTTGTAAGCCTATAATGTCGGGCTGATGTTTATCGATAATCGCTTGTAACTGGTGAAGTCGAGCACGAAGTCCGTTTATATTAAAAGATATGATTTTCATAGAATTCCTAATGGCGTTTAGCGAACAATATTGCCAGGTACTACCTGATAAATTAAGACGATGATCTTGCTTGTTTATCTATCGTCTCGCAAGGTTTATTTTTCACAGCCTGTTATATAATGTAATTTAAACGTAACAACTGGTAGAACCTATTGTTTAACCGTAATAACTTGTTTAAGCTAGGCATAAATGAGTAGCACAACATAGAAAACTGTTAATACAGTGTTCAATACAATTATTAATATAGTTAGCGCTCAATTTACATTAATAACACGTAATAAATAAGGAAATGAACATGCCAGATAGTAACTCAAGCGTAAAGAAAATATTATTGGTTGAAGATGACCGCCAATTGTCCGATTTAGTCACTGACTTTTTAACGAGTGAAGGTTTTCATGTTAAACAAGAGTTCCGTGGAGATACCGTTGCTAAACGAGTAAAACTTTTCTCTCCAGACCTTATTATTTTAGATGTTATGTTACCCGGTAAAGATGG
>Ga0209396_1000244_pt1 | contig 69195 bp, 62 predicted proteins | sample GOMGulsemesocosm_6_FD_184638 | JGI IMG/M metagenome (GOLD analysis project Ga0209396, IMG submission 184638) | Methane-oxidizing microbial communities from mesocosms in the Gulf of Mexico - GOM8C Gulf of Mexico (SPAdes) (version 2) | ecosystem: Environmental > Aquatic > Marine > Cold seeps... | reverse complement strand
AGTTTGCGTGGTAGTGATTAAGTTCTACATCTACTGCTTTAAATAAGAACTAAAGATAATTGTTTTATAAAGTATTTAAAGGTGGGCATAGCCCACCTTTTTTATGTTCAGGATGAACGGTATGTTGAAATTGCAGGAGCATAATTTCAAGTATGTTCAGGATGAACGGTATGTTGGAATTGCAGGAGCATAATTTCAAGTATGTTCAGGATGAACGGTATGTTGGAATTGCAGGAGCATAATTTCAAGTATGTTCAGGATGAACGGTATGTTGAAATTGCAGGAGCATAATTTCATGTATGTTCAGGATGAACGGTATAACGCGGTACCATGGATGGGAAAGGGCGTATATGTTCAGGATGAACCTTTTGTGTCATTTACATGGATTAGTATCAATGATGTTATCCTAACCCTTGTGATCGATTAATGTTAATAAATTGAATGATTAAATAAATACAAAAACGCAGTTTTAGCTTAAACTCCTGCACAGAGAAGTCTGCATTCGGGCATGTTTACTCAGACTTTACTCGATTTAAAGAAACACAGAGAATATCAATGGCTATCCCCATACTGAAAGTTGAAAATTTGAACAAAGTGTTCAGCACCGATGACATGATCACACATGCATTGCAAAAAATAGATCTTGAAATTCTACAAGGCGAGTATGTTTCAATTTCAGGCCCATCTGGTTGTGGAAAATCTACCTTGTTATCTATTATGGGACTGCTGGATTTTGCCACCACAGGAAAAGTCTTCTTTGAGGGCATTGATGTAAGTACGCTCAGTTTGGAGCAGGCCGCTGCAATCAGGAATAAAAAAATTGGTTTTATCTTTCAACAGTTTAATTTGATAGATGATTTAAGTGTCTATGAGAATGTTGCGCTACCTTTACGTTATGCTAAGCCGTCGATTAGTGATAAAAAAATAAAGAGAAAAGTAGACTATTGCTTGGACGTTGTCGGTATGAGCGCACTGGCCAATCGAAGACCAACGCAACTCTCTGGTGGCCAGCAACAATGTATTGCTATAGCTCGCGCCTTAGTCGCAGAACCCTCTATTTTATTTGTCGATGAACCAACAGGCAATCTAGATTCAAATGCGAGTGATCAGATCATGGAAACATTGGAAGCATTAAATTATCATGGAACGACCCTTTGTGTCGTTACTCACGATATACGTTATGCTGAAATGGCCAAACGTAAAATATATTTACTTGATGGCCAGGTATTAGGACAAACTCGCTTAGAAAATTAAGAACATTTTTTATTCAGTGTTGAGTGTAGCTACATATAAACTGTTTTTACCCAATGACTTACTTATTCTTTATAGCGCTTGTTGGGTAACCAAAGAGCACCTTAAATTTTGCTTTACGTCCTTTAGCACTAATTATACTGCTCACTAAATAACGCCACTGATGAAAAGTAATTGTAATGGGGTTATTGCTGTTCAACTGCCCAACAATCCCATATTTACAAGGTTTTGTTGACTCTTCTTCAGCGTAGGTGCCAAATAACTTATCCCAAATAATAAGTACTCCCGCGAAATTTTTATCGAGATATCCGGCGTTAATTGCGTGGTGCACTCTATGATGAGAAGGAGTATTAAATATTTTTTCAAACCAACCTAACTTATTCACTATTTGTGTGTGAACAAAAAATTGATAGGCCAAATTAAGCGCCACCACCGTAAAGACAGTAATAGGGTCAAATCCTATTAGTATCATCGGTAACCAAAATACCCACATGCCGACCAGCGGATACATTAAGCTTTGCCTAAATGCAGTCGTAAAGTTCATTTTAGTCGAGCTATGATGCACAACATGAGCGGCCCATAACCAATGAATATGATGTGACGCTTTATGAAACCAATAATATAAGAAATCTTGCAATATAAACGCGCCAAAAATACTGATAGCAGAAAGCTCTATATCAAATACGCGATAGTCATAAAGTAAATAAAAGAAAGGCATTAACACCAGTAGGGCAATAGCATCTGCGCCTTGGTGCATAAGTGCAAGAGCGGTATTTGCCAAGCTATCTTTTATATCGTAAAAACGCTTATATTTGAGAAACTCATAGATAATAAAAATAATAAAGAGAGGACTCAATGCCAGTAATATAATTTCTATCGTCATACCGCACTCCTTTTAAAGTGAATAACTAATTTTTCAAGCGCTTGAGCAATGTCTTTTTTAATAAAGAAACTAAGCACAAAGCTTGGAAGCCACCATGGTGTTTTACATTTTATATGGTAGGTAATTTTAGTTATTGGTATTGAAGATGTTTTATCTTCACAAAAAAGAATGTCACCACGATGGTTTGCAACGGGCTTATTACCCACTATTTGGTAGCTGATATGATTATGGTCTGCACTAATAATTCGTTCTTCAAAAGTAACACCAATCATTTTGACTTGCCTAACCGCGCCTTGCCCGCCTTTTATTTCACCATCGTTTTGTTTTTGAATAAGTGAAAAGTCGGCATCGAAAAATCGATTCAATTTTTCGTGTTCAAGCAGAGTATCTCTGACTTGAGACGGGGGGGCGGGAATATTTTGTTTTAGGGTTATTGATATCATTTAACAAGCGTACTCTTTTTAGTTTGTACTAGCATATACAAATATTCCGTGGCAGACTTGCTGTTACATGACCATATTTTAGCTTTAGGCGACAAATGAGTACGATTGCCGATCATTATTTTTCTAGTTGTCTAGATTACCTTGAATCTCTCGGACTCAATAGTCAGCATGTTTTATCGGCTATTAACTTTAAAGAGTACAGTAACACACAGGCTCATCAGTTAGCTCCTCGCATTAGTTTAACAAGCTATAATGCATTACTTGATTATGCACAACAAACGTTAAATGAACCTTTATTTGGTTTTAAACTTGGCCAACAAATTCGCACCGCAGATTATGGCGTTTTAGGATATTTAATAGAGTCGAGTAATAACCTAACAAGTGCAATTTCAGCTCTCTTAAATTATGACCGCTTGGTCGCTGATATAGGTAAAGCAGAGTTTGAACAAAAAGGGGACATTGCAATTATTCGATGGTTACCAAATGAAAGTTGCAACGAGCAGGTTATTTTACGGAACATGACTGCTTGGGTTGGTGTTATTCGTCAATTACTAAACTCACAGTTGTCGCCCAGCGCCGTTTATTTTACTAAATTGTGGGTTGAAAGTGAGTGTAAAATACTTGAAAGCTGGTTTAATTGCCCGGTTGAAACTCATACTCAATACAATCAAATTGTCTTCCCTAGCAGTTACTTAACGTTATCTTTTAAAACCGACAATACACAAATTAATATTGTACTGAAAGAAGTATCAGAGCAGCAACTATCACGTTTTAAAAGCCAACAATTATTGACTGAAAAAGTTAATCATTTACTGATGGCTAAAATTGATTTGGACGATTGCAACTTAATACGCACCGCAAATGCATTAAACATGACCCCTCGAACCGTTCAGCGCCACTTAAAACAAGAGCAAACATCGTTTGCACATTTACTTGAAAGTGAACGAAAAAGGCGACTTCTATTATATATTGGCAAATATCCTTTAAGCACGATTGCTATTAAGTTGGGCTTTAATGATCAAAGCTCCTTTAATCGTGCATTTAAACGTTGGTATGGCTACAGCCCATTATATTATTTAAAACATAAATTAAAGCTGTAGACCCTGTCTTATAGTCGACTTTATTCTGATAATAGTCGACGGTGAGCATTTCCGGAGGTGTCTTGTACTGATAGTTGTCGGGATAGCGTCATTCAAACTAATTACATATTATTGTTTCGGTATTCAGCAGGAGATATATCCAGTTTGTTCTTAAAGGCTCTCGCGAAAGTACTCGGGGAGCTATAGCCTAGTTGATAAGCTATTTCGGTAATAGCCATCTTGGTCATGGTTAAATGTTGCTTGGCTAGCGTGAAACGCACTGTATTAAGTAAAGAGGAATATGGCTGTCCTTCTTTGTTAAGTTTACGCTGCAGTGTTCGTTTGCTCATAAATAGCTTATGCGCAATCACTTCTTCGCTTGGGCAACCAATAGGTAATAGTTCTGTGATGATCTTGATCACCTTGGTTGAAGTTTCACCATTTTGCATGGCATTTAAGTATTTATTAATTGCAGACTCATTAAGGGTAACAAGCTCAGGATCATGTGTGGGTAGTAATTCATTTAATAGTGATTTGGAAAATGAAATCGCGTTACTTTCACAAGAACCATGTACCGGACATTGAAAGTATTCTTCATATGAACTTTTAGAGTCATCAATCGAGAAAGTAAAATATACGCCGGTAGCAGGAATGTTTTTTGATGCAGCCATCCTAAACATTTTAAGAAAAAAACCTATCCCCAATTGAAGTGCGCAAGGGTGTGGTTTAGTTATTTTTACGGCTTGATCATTCAACTGCGATTTTGGTTGATACTGAATTATTAATTGATCATCTTTTTCAATTAACTCTATCTTCATTGCCGTGTTGATTAGCTGACTGTTGCTAACAAAACGACGCAAGCCTTCTTCAAGGTTAGCACTGGCCATCCAAGCTAGTCCGATCCCCTTTAAATATGCAGGTTGAAATAACGAAGCAGCAACTAAGCCTAATTGTTCATTTTTAGTCTTTGATACAGCAAGTTCCCATAACTTTCCCATACGCTCCATTGAGACACGATTCTCTACGGTTGCTGTGGAGTTTAACTCAACACCTGCCTGATGAAATATTTTCTCAGGGGCGACTTCATAAATAGACAAAACTTGTGATATTAATTTAGGAATTGTTGAAAGTGTGGTTGCCGTCATAGAGTCATTACTTATCATTTTAATTTGATAGGTGTAGTCATACTTCTCTACCTCCCGTTTTCTTATATCCTACTCATTGTTGTCACCAATTGCACTTTCTTTGGCATAAAATGACGCGCAATGTATTGAAGGTCAGGTCATTATATTGTCAAGGGGGGCCAGAGAGCAGAATAGTGACTAGCATCCTTTATCATGAATAAAAACCAAGAGTCATTAAGTATTAATAACGGGAGTTTACAATGAAAATCTTAAAATTATCACCTACTGCTATATTGATGATAGGTCTTATATTTAATCCACTTGTCGTTTTTGCAAACGTTGATAGGTCACATGATCGTGGAGAAAAGAGAAGTGTGAGTCGTAATGTGACTAAGTACCATAAAAACAAAGTTATTGTTGCCCCTAGACACCGTAGCTTTAGAAATGTTGTTGTTTTTCGTCCACACGGACATGCATATATAGGTTATGGCATATATTACAATGACGTTGACGCTTGGAAATGGTTAACATTTACAGCAATAACGTTAAAAATTCTTGATAATATCAATGAAGAAGCACAGCGCAAACATGAAAATGCGCAAGTTAGTGCCACCACCGCTCAAGTTGGAGAAAAAATAACATGGCATGATGATGACTCTTCAGGATATGTCATGACAACTAAGGAAGGAACAAATACTAATGGATTGAGTTGTCGGGAGTTTCAGCAGGAGATAACAATCGGAGGAGAAACAGAGCAAGCTTATGGTACCGCATGTTTACAAGCTGATGGTGCATGGAAAATAGTGCAAGAGAATAATGCTTAATTAGGTTTAATATAGAGGAATAAAATATGAAAAATTTGATGATAATTACAGTAGTTTTAGGTTTTTTAACGGGTTGCTCTACAAACCAACGCTTATCAATTCAAGATCGTGATGAGGCTTATTTAGCTTACATAGAGAAGCAACAGCTAGTAGAACAACAGAGGATCCGGACTTTTAGCTTTAATGGCTGGCGAGCTTTAAGTAATAATTATTTAATTATTTCAACGTCACCGAGAAAAAAATACCTTGTAAAGATAAATGGATTTTGCCCAAATTTAAATCACGCCCAAACAATTGCCATTAACCAAAGCATGAGTGGCAGCTTAGAGACCCGCTTTGACTCAATATCTGTTTCAGAATCACCGGGCAGCAAATGTATAATTAAGTCAATTTATAAGGTAACCAAAGAACAAGTTAAAGAAATATCTGCTCTTGGGGAAATTGATAATGAACAAAAAGAAACAGAAAAGTAGAAAGGATATTATATCAAATTAGTCTAAATGTTGGACTAGCTCACACGATTGAAATAAGTCTTTTGCTCAGGAGTAAGGTGCTAGATAAATACCTTAGCGAGAGAGACGTTTATTCGAAATGTATCTTGCTTACAGAGCAATATAGATTAAAGGCATATTGTTCTGTATTTTAATTGAATATGGGGGGATATCGAATAGAGTTTTATCTTAATTAATAACAAAAACATGTCTTTATCGAATAGACTTTTCATAGGAGCATGCGTATCATTTATCGTTATTATTACGTTACACATCATTTAAGGTTGAACAGTAAATGTTTAGATTTTTAGTTTTAATTATCATGTTTTACAGTTCATTATCTAATGCCTCTGAAATCGAAAAGTGTAAAATAATAGACCAAGCAAAGGAACGACTTGCTTGCTACGATAATTTTCACCAATATCAAAAAACAATTGCCAAGGGCATTGATAAAATTTTACCTGACAGTAAAAAAGTAACAACCATTAAAAACAGTTCAAATGAACTCAGTCGAAGTGATTTTTCATTACTTGCACATCGTCAGTCTTATTTCATGCCAGTGTCTTTTACTCAAAACCGTCGACCGTTAGCTAATATTGTAGGAGATGTAGCAAGCGACACTCTAGATTTCGATGATCTTGAAGTAAAATTTCAGATCAGTTTTAAAATGAATTTGTGGGACGACGTTGTGGGTGACAATAGCCAACTTATGGCTGCTTATACACAAAAGTCGTTTTGGCAAATGTATAACTCCGATTTATCGTCAGTTTTTCGTGAAACTAACTATGAACCCGAGGTTTATATTAATAAACAAATCGATTTTGATATTTTGGGTTTTAGGTTAAGTAATGCCAGTTTAGGCTTTGTTCATCAATCAAACGGTCGCTCAAATTTATTATCGAGAAGCTGGAATCGTATTTACGCTAATTTTATTTTTCAACGGGATAATTTTGCGCTCTCAATAAAACCATGGAGACGTATTCAAGAGAATATTGAAGAAGATGACAACCCTGACTTAGAAGACTACCTAGGCAAATATGAAGTCGGTATGCTTTATAAATGGAAACAAAACGAATTTACCGTATTGCTTCGTAATTTAACCGCTAATAAACATGCAGCGAGCTTTCAATTAGGTTGGCAATTTCCATTAAACGATAATATCAATTTTTATGCTGAATATTTTAATGGTTATGGCGAAAGTCTGATTGATTATAATTATAGAAATGAAACTTTTGGCTTGGGTATTACTATAGGTAAATGGGTTAAGTAGTTCCCTCAACCACTTAGGAAATATGGTATGACTCCTTATGAACTTTTAGATTTAGCGCTTTCTTTAAGTAATCGCATTGATACACATTGGACTTTATTTATCTCGGTTCATCTCGCATTAATTGGCGGCATAATTTATGTTGATAGGCCATTGGCTAGAAATGAAAAATTTGCGGCTATTATTATTTATAGTGGTTTTGCTTTAGTTAATTATTTTATGATGAAAAACCAAGCATTATTTTTGGGGAGTATTTATCAGCAGATATTTCAAATGAAAGAACAAGCCTGCTGTCTCGATAATAGTGTTATAGAATATGTGGTTGGCTTACATGAATGGGATAGCGCATCGAAAACATTGACCAGTATTTTGGCGACACATATTGTTATGTACATTATTCTCATGTTATCAATATTTTATGACCGTGTTTTGCCCCAAAAATAAAGGGTGTAAAACCAATAAAATTAAATAACTCATCAATTGATGATAATAATTATTTGGGAAAAAACTCCCGCCCTTTAATGATCAACTTCAGAGTTAAACATGGAGAGAAATATGAATGTTAGTAAGAAACTATTATGTATCGCAGTATTTTTTCTAAGCGCCTTTCTAAATGGCTGCTCAAGTAATTTAAATCAAGTGCAATCGGGCTTTTTAGTTGACTACTCGCAACTAAAAAAATCTGATGTTTATGATAATACTAAAGTATTTCATGCTAACGGATTTGATAAACAAACTTTAGCGAGTGTGAAAGAAATTAAAATAGTGCCTTTTGAAATTTGGATTAATGCAGATCAAAGCGAAAACTTAGCGTTATTAAACCCTAAACGGCTACAAGAATTAAGTGTTTATTTTCATAAAAGGCTTAAAAAAGCTTTACGCAATGACTATCGTTTAGTTGATGTGACAGGTTCAAAAACCTTAACTATCCAAGGTGCGTTTTCCGATATTAAACTGTCAGAGCCTGAGTTATCAGTCACCGACTTTATTCCCGTTAGATTAGTGTTAAATGCAGGTAATGCTGCTTATTTGAAGGTGACGAATCAAAAAGACGTGATCACTGAAGTTTCTATAGAAGTTGAATTTCTCTTTGGGGAAGCGCAAAAAAGAGTTTTTGCGATGACAGCAACAAAGAAAATGGATTTGATTACCGGTCAAAGTGACGATGGTTTTAAAGCGGTGTCTGAAGTATTAGATCTTTGGATTGATAACTTTGTCAAAAAATTAGCAAGCGTTCGCCAAACAGTAAAATAAAGGAACAACATATGAATAAAAGCAATGTCATGATGAAAAATTTTCTCTTTAGTGCTATGTGCTTAATGTTAGTCAGTTCATGTAGCGAACAAAAGGAAATTGCGAGCGAAAAAGTATTAAGGCCCGTGAGAACAATCACGGTATCAGCACCTGATTTGAATCGAACTCATGAATTCACTGCAGTTGTCGATGCTTCACGTAAAGCTGATTTATCTTTTAAAGTTTCTGGAGAATTGATCAAATTTAACTTTAATCAGGGTGAGAGTGTTGAGGTTGGGCAAGTCATTGCTAAATTAAATGATCGTGATATTAAGGTGCAATTAAATGAGGCACAATCATATTTTGATAAAGCAAAAGCTGATTACGAACGTGCTAAAAATCTAATAAGCACCCATGCCATTTCTCAAGCTGATTTTGACCAACTAAAGTCACAATTCACTTCAGCTAAGGCAAAGCTTGATACCGTAGAAAACAACCTAGAATATACTGAACTCAAAGCTTCTTTTAGTGGTGTCATTGCCAAGAAATATACCGATAATTTTCAAGAATTAAAAGCGGGCTCTTCTGTTGTTGCTTTGCATGATTTAAGCAATATCTATTTAAAAATTGACTTACCTGAAAGTATTATGATCAGAGTAAAAAGACGTGACGATCCTCCTAAATTAACTGCTCAGTTTGATGCTATAGCTGGCGTAAACTTCCCACTAGAATTTAAAGAAGTTTCTACTCAAGCTGATGATGTGACTAAAACGTATCAAGTCACTTTATCAATGGTAGCTCCTGCTGAACATAATATTTTGCCAGGTATGACGGCTCATGTTACAGCTGAGCGTTTACTGCAGAGCAATGGCAGTGAAGCGAAGTATTATTTGCCGGCTAAAACGGTTCTAAAAGATAGTAAAGGAAACTATGTTTATCTTGTTACCCGACAAAATGAAGGAATTGGTGTCGTGAATCGTCAAACGGTTACCGCAGGCGAGATAACAGAGCTTGGTATTGAAATATTTGCGGGTATTAAGCAAGGTGATGAAGTGCTTACCGCAGGGATGAGTAAAGTGTCTAATGGCATGGAAGTGAAATACTAATGACATTAACTGTTGCCAATTTAGATGTTTAGGAGATAGATGTGAATATTACTCGTTTAGCGATAACCAATAATCGTACATCGTTTATGTTGTTATTGGTTATTATGTTTTTTGGCATCTCGGCATATAAAAATATGCCAAAAGACTACGACCCTGGTTTTATATTACGTACGGCTCAGGTTATAACCTACTTCCCTGGAGCTAGCCCTGAACGGGTAGAACAATTAGTTACTGATAAACTTGAAAAAGAAATTCAAGAAATGCCTGAGCTAGATTTTGTTGCTAGTGAATCACGCACAGGTGTTTCAATCATTAGCGTTAATATCAAAGAAAGCTATAAAGTTATGAGGCCTATATGGGATAACTTACGCCGCAAAATTGATGCGGTTAAAGATCAACTACCCAGTGATGCCCAAGATCCTATTGTTAACGACGAATTCGGAGATGTTTTTGGTATCGTTATCGGTTTAACTGCAGAAGGTTACTCTTATAACGAAATGAAAGACGTTGCTGAGCAAGCAAAAGATGACTTATTACGTTTATCGGAAGCCGCCAAAGTTGATGTTTTTGGTATGCAAGAAGAGCGTATATTTATTGAATATAATAATGGTCGTTTATCTGAACTTAATTTGTCACCATCTCAATTACGCGATCAATTAGCGAGTCGAAATATTGTTATACCGGGTGGTTCAATTAATATTGAAGATGAAAAAGTAACCCTAGAGCCTACGGGGAACTTTGAATCAGTTGAAGAAATTCGAAAAACAATTATTCAAATTCCTGGTAGCGACCAAGTGATGTACTTAAGTGATATTGCTAAGGTCTATCGTGGTTATCTTGACCCAGCAAAAACAAAGGTCAGTCTTAATGGGGATGTTGCCTTAACCCTCGCCATTTCAATGCGTGAGGGAGGTAATAATATAATCCTTGGTGAACAAGTGATTGAGAGCTTAGAAAACTTAACCCGTATATATCCGATAGGGGTCGATTTTTCGTTGATTTCATTTTTGCCTACTGAAGTTGAGCAAAAGGTTGACGATTTTGCAAACAATCTTATTCAAGCCATTGTAGTGGTTACTATTGTAATGTTGCTTAGTTTAGGTTTACGGACTGGTTTAATTGTCGCTACGTTGATACCTGCAAGCATGATCTTTGGTATTTTAGTCATGTCATTTTTTGACATAGGAATTGATCAAATTTCACTAGCTGCGTTAATTATCGCATTAGGTATGTTGGTGGATAATGGTATTGTTATGTCGGAAAATATCATGGTGCAAATGGCAAAAGGTAAAAATGCTGTTGACGCTGCAGTTGATTCAGCCAATGAATTGAAAATTCCTTTATTAACGTCCTCTTTAACTACCGCTGCGGCATTTTTACCTATTTTTCTCGCTGAGTCGACGACAGGAGAATATACCGCATCATTATTTAAAGTTGTCACCATTACCTTGTTATGTTCATGGGTGTTATCGATGACGATAGTACCAATGTTATGTGTATATTTTATGAAGGTTAAACAACAAGAGCAGAGTTTTGACACGCCTTTTTACCAGCGCTATAAAATACTCTTAAGAACATTATTAAATAATCGTTGGCTTACTATTATTGTTACCGTTGCCGTTTTTTCTGTCGCAATATTAGGATTAAAATACGTACCGAAGTTGTTTTTTCCACCATCGGATCGTGCATATTTTAAATTAGACTTAGAGCTTCCTGTTGGTACTCGTATTGAAAGAACAGAGCTCGTTGCGAAGAAGGTTGAACGCTTTATTCAAAATGAGTTGTTAGTAGATAACAATTTAGCTGCAAGTGAACAGCAACAAGGTATCACCAGTTGGGTTACTTATCTTGGTTCAGGTGGACCTCGATTTTTGTTAACACATAACCCAAAACCGAATAGCTCAAACTATGCGTTGATGGTTATTAATGTGACTTCTTTTGAAGTCATTGACGATGTGATGACAAAATTGGAGCGTTATGCCTTTGATAATTTCCCTGATTTATTGGTTAAAGCGCGTAAAATTGAAAATGGAGCGCCTATTGCAAATCCTGTTGAAGTTCGACTTAGTGGAAAAGATATAGATGAGTTATTTGTTTTAGTTGACCAGATAAAACTTAAGTTATCAGAAATCAACGGCTTGAAATCAATTAGTGATAGCTGGGGTTTACCGATTAAAAAACTGCAAGTTAAAATTAACCAAACGCGAGCAAGACGCTCGGGGGTTTCTTCAAAGGATATTGCCATTTCATTACAGACAGGCCTAGTTGGTTTAGAGTTAACACAATATCGTGATGGAGATACTGTTATTCCTGTAATGATGCGTTCTAGCGCTGCGGACCACCAAGATATTGCGAAATTAGAAGTGTTAGCAGTATATTCGCAAGCATCAGGGTCTTCAGTACCTCTTAAACAAGTGGCGGATATTGAAGTCACTTGGGAGTCGGCAACTATTCTTCGACGAGATCGTTTAAAAATGGTGACCATAGGTGCACAAATTGACAATTCTATTACAGCCAGTGATGCATTTGCTCAGTTAAAACCATGGTTGGAAGAACAGAAATTAAATTGGCCACTTGGCTATCGTTATGAATTTGGTGGCGAGGCTGAATCTTCTGGCAAAGCCAATCAATCTATTGCGGATAAGTTACCCATTGCCGTTTTTATTATTGTGCTTTTACTCGTGGCACAATTTAATTCTATTCGTAAATCGTTCATCATTATGACAACCATACCACTTGGCATTATCGGTGTCGTGATTGGTTTATTAATGGGGCAATCATTTTTTGGTTTTATGACATTGTTAGGGATTATTTCATTAGCAGGTATCGTTATTAATAACGCCATTGTTTTACTTGAACGAATTAAAATTGAATTGGATAGTCAATTGTTTACACCCGTTAATGCCATTATTGCGGCATGCCAGAAACGATTACGGCCAATTTTATTAACAACGGCAACAACTGTTTTTGGACTCATTCCCTTGTATCTCGGTGGTGGTGAAATGTGGGAACCGATGGCATTGTCAATTATGGGGGGATTATTATTTTCAACCTTATTAACTTTAGGGGTGATCCCGGTGCTTTATGCTTTATTTTTTGGTATTAAGACTCAGGATAATTAATCAAAAGAAGTGTATTTGAAGTGATATTGACTTTAATACTTGTTTTTTTGTATGCAAGATATTGCCATTATGACAATGTCTTGCATATATAACTAAGCAAACTTTGTTTTAAATTCATCTCGATAACGGCGTGATAAGCTTAAAACTTTTCCCGTTTTTAACGTGATTTCACAGTCACCACTTTGTAGCGGGGTAATTGAGTCTACCGCATTTAAATTAACCCCATAAGATCGATGAATACGGAAAAACCCTTGCTCAGAAATTTGTTCTATAAAGCTGCTCAAAGTAGACCGTGTAGGATAAATCCTATCTTTTATATATAAATTTACATAATTACCACTCGATTCAAGCCATTCAATTTCTTCAGTATTAATAATAAATTCTTTACCTAACTTTTTCACGATAAGCTTTTTAATTGGTTGGGAGGGCGCTTGAACCTCGCCATCAGTGATCGGAAGGGCTTCACCTATTAAGCGGCTCACTACAAACCGAAAGCAATAAATGATAACGATAAAAATAATATACGCCCAAGCATCTTTTCGATATTCATAAAACAATTCAGCAGGTAAATCACCAAATTCATAATGCAAATTTTGGCTGAAATAAGCGGCTTTTCGAAATAGCACCATCAGAGAAATGTGAAGTAAAGAAAAGATAACGGAAGCGATAATATGCCAAACAATATTTTTTTTAATAAATTGCCATGTTAACGGGATTTTTTTTAAGAGAATAATAACCAAAGGTAGCAACATAATTAAGCTTATAGCGCTGGAGTATTCCCAAACAAAAGGTTTCCAAAACGGTAAAGAATTGCTCGGCTCATATCGGTTTGCTTCCATTAAAAGCGAAGTTGCACTAATCGTATTATTAACCAGCAGATAACACGCGATAAACAATACTTCATAAAATTGTGGACGTTTCTCAAATCGAGATAATAAGCTCATTAATTCTCTTTCAGTTTAAAAATGTTTTCTTATCCCTGTATAGCACCGTTCATCCCTGTACACCAGCAGTTAAGGTTTTTCGGCTTTTTTATAGTGAACTAATCAGTTAGCTTTATCGCTAAATATAACGGGTAAGTGGAATGAATTATGTCGGTAGATAGTCTTAAAATTGTAGATTCAAGACGATACGATATAGATTGGCTAAGGACTTTGGCATTTATATTATTGATCTTTTATCATATTGGTCAGTTTTATGTCATGGATTGGGATTGGCATGTCAAAAGTGCCTATTTAAGTGACTTTTTGAAAAATATTATGTTGCTGGTTAATCAATGGAGAATGCCATTGATCTTTTTGATTTCAGGGATAGCTTTATCATTGGTTGAATCAAAATTAAGTAGCCGTAATTTATTAAAATCAAGGCTTTCTAGGGTATTACTTCCGTTGTTAATTGGTATGTTTTTAATTGTTCCACCACAAGTTTATTACGAATTAGTACAAAGTGAAGGGTATACCGCGGGATATTTTGAATTTTTAAAATTGTACTTAAACATCAGTACAACCCTGTATGCAGAGCACCAATTATTAACAAGTAGAACTGGGATTTCGCTCGGTTTAATTACCTACAATCACCTTTGGTACTTACTCTATTTATTCACATATACACTGATTTATATTGCGATTAAGCCTTTGCTTATCAAAATAAACTGGGAAAAATTGGATAAGAGAACTTCTGCATTTACCGTTTTAGTGATACCACTTATATTGTGCTTATTTTACGATCTTGTTCTTTTGCAATACTTTCCTGATGACACCTTCGTGTTGATCGGTGATTGGTATAATCATGCTCTTTATTTCACTATGTTTATGCTGGGCTATACATTGGCAAAATCACCTTGTGCATGGAAGGCACTTATCGAACATCGCAAAACTTGGCTGGTGTTAGCCATAATCAGTTATACGTTATTGGTTATTCGTTTTAATAAAGCTTGGGGTTTTGATGTTGATTACAATGATGCCTCAATGGTTACTCAATTTTTTATATCTACTATCTGGTCGGTAAATAAAGTATTTTGGTTACTTACCTTACTCGGCTTTGCAGGAGCTTACCTAAATAAGAAAAATCCTATGTTAACGTATATGAATGAAGCCGTATTACCTTGGTATATTCTACATCAAACGATAATTATTATTTTTGCGATGAAATTAGCCGAATTCAAACTAGGTCCTGTTGTAGAACCAATTTTATTAATAGTACTAACCTTTTTAGGATGCGCTATGGGTTATGAATTCATTAAGCGCTTTGCAGTGACTCGGTTTATTTTTGGTTTGAAACTGCAAGTAACAACCTTCTCTGCGCCGAAATAGTAAGTTGTTGCGCTTCTATCTTTTTACAGAGTTCTACTTACGTTAAATAATGTCTTCAAGTCATTGTTTAATGCAACTGAACTCCTTGGCAAGTTGAAAGTATGTATGGGATGTTAAAGATAAAATTTAGCTAAGATGGGTTCAAATACGTAAATAAAACAAGGGCGAGGGGTTAAGTGATGAGAAAAATAGCGTTAGGGTTATATAAGTGAGATTTAACGGGATCAGCAAGTAAGTCGAGAAACGTAACAGGGTTAGACGAGGATTATTGCTTAACCATATTGGAGTCTGAGATTGAAATTCGCTAACCCTAGACTTTATTCGTGATATGGCTACATTGCTCCCCGACTTTAATTAAACGTTCAGTCTCCCCGTTTTTTTTAAACTGTTCAATAGCAAAATTGAGGTCGTTCATAATCTGCTTTGCTTTTGATGACTTTTTACTAACTGCAAAATATAAGGGATTGTAATCTAAGGCGGGTTCCACTTGCTCAATTTCTTCAAGTAACTGTTTCTTTTTACTTGTAGTTAAGGAAGAAAAATTAACCGTAAAATTAAATACTTTAGGATCGCCTACAATCAACTCTACACGCTTTGAAACTAATAATTTTATCAGTTGTAATTCATCAACGGCTTCCACTACTGAAAACTCTTTAGCATCCATCATGGCATCAAACTCTGGAGTATTTTGATAGCCGCGCACGACACCTATTATTTTCCCTTTGAGAACCGATAAGCCTTGGTATAAATTAAGATTGTCTCCTCTACGTTGTAATATCGATATATTACCCCCGGGAAATGTATTTGATAAGCTCAGTAATTCACGTCGATTTTGTTGTGGGTAATTATCAGAAGGGGCGCTTTCTTCTATAAAATATTCAGGAAAAAGTACATCCATTACTCCCTGTTCGACTAATTTTACAGATCTTGCCCAAGGGTAAAAGTGAACATTTACTTGATAGCCTTTGCTGGCAAGTAATGACACCGCAAATTGAAAGACCCAACCCTTATTACAAATATCTTCGCCAATATATGGAGGCCAATTTAAAGTCGCCAAATTAATGACCTTTTTAGCGTTGGGATTAAAACGGTATCCTTGAGGGGTTTTTATCCCTGAGATGAAGTGCTCTTGATCATTACTGAAATAGTGAACCGTTAAACTTTCACCTTGGTCTTTAGTTTGTGCCGCTGAGTTGAAGCTTAAATAAGCCAGCAATAAAACCAGACTAGGAACACTTTTGAACGCGCTAAAAAACAAAGTTAACGCAGAGGTAAGTACACTAACTTTTCTAAATGAAACACCCTGATTTAACCTTAGTGAAAAGAATACGTAGAACAACATATTATAAGGCTCGTCACTTTATGATTTTGAATGATACCTTTTAGTGTAGTCGATTATGAGCAATATCACGGCAATATCACGACATTACCACCATAAACTGGCTCTTTCTTTAGCCACGATCAGATCTCAATATGATCATTTGAAGAAATTAATATGCTTTTCTTTAATTGAATAAGAAAAGTGGCGATGACATTGTTCTGGCTATGATACGAGAGGAGTCTGCATGGTAGTATCATAGAAAGAGGAGAGCTAGCCGATGAATAGAGTTAAACCCTATTGGCACCTAGGATATAAATAGACTAACCCTGCCTCATTAATACACCATTATTTTATTGCGTTTAATTTAGTTAATGTGCCAAAGAACAACAATTATCAATTGACCGACAATTTACTTTCTAATTCGGTAAGTAATTGTTTATAGAAGCTTTCATATTCACTTTTTTGCTCAACCGCCAGTTTATAGGCGGCTTTTTGCAAGGGTAAAGCCGCAACCAAATTGTTGTCAATCGTTAAGGCCGTAGCAAGGGCTCTATAGACATGTGGAGAATCAGGATAGTCCTTTAAATTGATCTCGAAGACTTCTATAGCCTTTTTGATCTTTTCTTCACTGAGCAACGCATAGCCAAGATTTCGTAATGCTTTTTCAGAGGAGATCGCATAGCCGTATTTAGTATCCGAGAGCTGTCGATAATAGCTTTTTATTGATTTGACTCCTTCTCTAACTATTGTTGAGTCTGGTGCCAAGACCAGATCAGCAAATAAAGACTCCAATGCGGTTGGCAGGCTGACCAGACCTTGCGACATATTTGTATTTTGGTTGAACTGCGCATTTTTCCATACCAGATTTTCTGGGGCATACTTTTGTAAAAGCGAGCTCAATTTATTATTACTTGACGTCACTTCTGGATCGCTACCAGAGCTTAACCATAAAAAGGCAGATATATCTTTGTTACCTTTTAAAAATGTTTCAAATTCGTTTACCAAGCCAGAATCATCTGTTATCCATGGACTTATGGCAAAATAAGCTTGAAATAGTTCAGGTTTGTGAATTAATGCATATAACGCTGCCTGGCCGAATCTTTCACTTGACGCAAATATTCTAAATGGTTGGCTACGATAATGTTTGTTTATATAGGGGACAACATCGGTTTCGAAGAAGTTAATAAAATCTTCACTCTTGCCCCCTCGCTGAATAAAATTTACTATTGTTTCAGTGGTCAGGGATACCAATATAGTGTCAGGCATTGGATATTCTTGATTATGACTTAGCGCGTCAATGGTAACTGCAGTAGTTGAAAAAGAACCTAGACTAAAGAAAACAGGGTATCGTTTATTCTCTAATGCCTGATAACTGCTAGGTAATCGAATATTAAGACTAGCCTTTTTCATCAGAATTTTTGAATCGATGGTGATGGTTTCCCCTATAATAATCGGTTCACCGCAAAGGCTGTAAAAAGGCACTAACCAAAGCGCTAAGAGGAATGTTAACAGACGAGGTTTCATATAATTAACCCTAAATTATTAAATGGTAAGCAAGCTAACAGAAGCTAGATTATTCAAAATGAGCAGCAATGTAACTTATTTTGACTAATACAGGCAACGAAGCGCTAACTAAACTACAAGCATTTTAGGGGGAGATATAATTGATTCAATGCGTCATAAAAATGAAATAGGCCGGGCATTTTATTCGCAAACTATAACGATTATATTGTACTTCTACTGCTGTAGTCTTTTGTTATAAAGGCTTCACTGTCGTCAATGAGCTGCGAAAACTGTTTATTTTGTGAACTAATGTTGTCTGGGGTGAATGATAATAAAGCATCTATAACTAGGTGTTATATTTTGTAACTGAGTGTTAAGGGGTCATGATGCATTATTCTATTAGCTCATTAATCCTGCTGCAAAATTCTGGTAAGAGAGTTAAGTTCATGGATTTGGTAACATAAAATCTTGTTTACAAATAGCATCGAATTAACACATAAAATATACTATGTTTCAGTCTGTTTTTTCAATTTAATTATATTCTAAGTAAAGGAAACTGTTAATGCCTACTATTATGCAGCGATATGTATTATTCACTTTTATCGTTCTATTTGCGTTATGGCTCCCCTTTGACGTTTTTGCTCATGGGGTAGATGAAAGAACACGGGCATTTTTACTACAAAATACTGGCGTACAAATTATTCCATTTTTGTATATCGGTGCTAAGCATATGGTGACAGGGTATGATCACTTATTGTTCTTAGTAGGAGTTTTGTTCTTCTTATATAAAAGACGCGATATTTTATTGTATGTCAGTATGTTTACCTTAGGGCACAGTTTAACGTTATTGTTTGGCGTGATCAGCGATATTCAAGTGAATGCTTATTTAATCGATGCCATTATTGGTTTGTCAGTTGTTTATAAAGGATTTGATAATTTAGGTGGTTTTAGCCGACTATTTGGTAAATCTCCCAATGCGAAGTTAGCGGTACTGATCTTCGGACTCTTTCACGGGTTTGGCTTAGCGACGAAATTACAAGAGTTTCAACTGCCCGATGACGGATTAATTGCCAACTTAGTTGCCTTCAATGTAGGTGTTGAATTAGGACAATTTAGCGCCTTAGCATTTATTCTTTTAATTATTAATTTTTGGCGTAAACACCATAGTTTCACTCGATTTGCAACAAGTACAAATTGCATGTTGATGAGTGCGGGTTTTATGTTAATAGGTTTTCAATTAACCGGTTATTTCATTAGCTAATTGATGTAATAACGTAGTCATACAATTTTACTAAGAAAAATTTTCTATTTTAAGAGATAAAACAATGCAGAAAGTAATGCCAAAAACAACACCACAAGCTATTACATTAACGAATACCGCGTTGCTGAAATACACGCTATTTAGCGTAATATTTGCAGCTAGTGCTTTATTAATCGTAATATTACCAGCTGAATATAATATTGATCCAACAGGTATTGGACAAAAACTTGGGCTTACCGTTTTTCATGATGCAGAAATAGTTTCCTCAGATCCCCTTTCATTACAAGCTTCAGCAGCTGTTACAGAAACTATTGCTGTTATTGTACCTGCTGGTAAAGGAGTAGAGTACAAATTCATTATGGAACAATATCAAAAATTAACATACGAATGGGACACTGATAGCCAAGCTCTATATTTTGATTTGCATGGCGAACCCAAAGGAGATACGACCGGATATTTCGAAAGCTACGCCATAGCAACATTAGATGAAATGAAAGGGAGCTTTACCGCGCCTTTTGCTGGCTCTCATGGGTGGTATTGGAAGAATGAAACCGATACTCCCATTACAGTTCAATTAACGGTGAAGGGTGAATATGTGCAACATGGGCTTAAATAACGCCTAGCCATGTGGCCTCATTAGCGCCAGTGCTATTTTCCAATTGAATATAAAGAGCCGTTATGAGATTATCCACGTTAACTGTAATTATTTTGTCGATAACTTGTGACTTTTAACTTCTCTAAATCATTAATGGTATTGCTAGTTTGTTTGACCTTTGTTGGTCAGGCAGTGGCGTCTACTGTTATGTCTTATCAAATGATGAGCATGATGAGCATGATGGGAATGAACGGACAAGAGCAATCTCAAAATATGTCAATGATGGACCACAGTAACCATGAAATGGCCAGTGGCTCTTCTACAAATTCTCCTGAGAAGTCAGAAACATCGATGGAAGAATGTTGTACTGAAACTTGTAACTGCTTTACCGGGGGCTGCTCAAATATTGCTATGTTTATGAAAATAGTAAGCAATACCGCAATTGTTAGCTCACCTACTAAAATACTATCCTATTCTTTATTGGCTCAAAGCCAGCAGCCTGCATCATTATATCGTCCCCCAATATTAAGCTAACCACAGAATAATTGTGTCCAAATTTTGGCTCATTTATATAACGATATACTGTATTGGGCTTTTTGATCTTGTCATTAGTATTACTATTTTCTAGCTTCATCAAAAATACCCTTATCAAAGATTTTAATTGATATTCTTATTGGTCATTGGGAATATCAATTATTAAATATTTTCAAATGGTTAGGATTGCACTTATCAATTTTGGATTGATTTTCAATCCTACAAGGAATAACTCAATGAATAAGCTAAACGTGATTAGCAAATTTCGCCTGAAATATAGTGCAGGAATTTTAGCTTTTACACTTTTTTCTGTCAGTGCCGCTGAGCCTCAAGTGATGAATACTAAAGGCGCTTTATCTTTTGATAAGGCTGTTCGGCTGGCTCAAAAAAATGACCCGTGGTTAACGGGTAATCTGCATAAACAAAGGGCTATATCATCAATGAGTATGGCGGTAAACACATTGCCTGATCCTAAAATGTCTATAGGGTTGGCAAACTTGCCAACGAATGGTTTTGATTTTGGCCAAGAAAATATGACACAAGCGAAGGTGGGCATTTCACAAGTGTTTCCTCGCGGAGATACTTTAGCGTTTAAAAGCCAACAATTACAAATTCAAAGTGAAGCGTTTCCTTTTCAAAGAAAAGATAGGGCAGCAAAAGTAGCTGTTACCGTAGGAAGTTTATGGTTTGACGCCTTTCGAATTCAGCAAAGTATCGCATTAATTGAAAAAAATAGATCGCTGTTTGAACAACTAACCGATGTTGCAACAGTAAGTTATTCATCCACTTTAGGTAAAAGCCGTCAGCAAGATATTGTTCGAGCACAGCTAGAGCTAACCCGTTTAGATGATCGGTTAGACAAATTAGCACAACAGAAAAGTCATTATGAAGGAATGCTTTTACAATGGTTAACCACATTTTCTATCGACAAGGCCTCTAAGGTAAATAGTTTAATCGATGAAACGCCGTTAGCCAGTGACTTTTCTTTTTATAACACTTTGCATAATGTTGTATTGAGCCAGCAACTTCCTCAAATTGACCTGCTTTATCGAAATATAGTATTCAATGATAATTGGCTTAAACCAAGTGAATTAGTGCAATACTTTTCAAATCACCCTTCGGTTATGGCTATCGACAAGAAAGTAAAGTCAACTAAAACTGGTATTAATTTGGCTAGACAAAAGTACCAAGCACAATGGGGGGTAAATGCGAGTTATGGTTATCGCGGGGATGATCCTATGGGTCGTAGTCGAGCTAATTTGTTTTCTGTTGGTGTAACGTTTGATCTACCACTTTTTACCGAAAACCGACAAGATGAAGAAGTTCAATCAGCCATATCTCAAACAGAAGCGGTTAAAACTGAAAAGTTACTGTTACTAAGGAAATTATTAGGTGCTTACTCAAGTGCAAAGGGAAGAATATTGCGTTTAAAAGGACGTGAAAACTTATATAAAACGAAATTATTACCGCAAATACAAGATCAAGCAGAAGCTTCTTTGACGGCTTATACCAATGATGACGGTGATTTTTCTGAAGTCGTACGTTCAAGAATTGCGGTGCTAAACGCCGAAATAGATGAATTAACAATCAACGTTGAAGAACAAAAGATAAGACTCGAACTCAATTATTTATTTATCGACAGTCTCGATACTGCAGCTATTCAAAACAAGCAAAGCAAAATAGACTTTACCCGTAGCCGTCGAAATATAGCTGTTTCAGGAGAAAAGCAATGAGCGATCACACTAACGCCAATACAATACAAAAATATATTAAGCCAATGATCTTTGGTATGTTTATCGGCGGAATCATCACGTTTTCTACATATAATTTGTTAACTCCTACAGGCAGTACAAAAGGTACTAGTGCCGCGATTAAAGAGAAAAAGCCACTTTATTGGGTCGCACCAATGGATGCAAATTATAGAAAAGACAAGCCGGGTAAATCACCCATGGGCATGGATTTAGTTCCGGTTTATGATGATGGTGGAAAAGGACCTGATGAAGGCCCAGGCACAATTTACATCACACCTAACGTCATTAATAACTTAGGGGTACGAACCGTAGCTGCACAATATAAAGCCCTCCATAGTCAAATCAATACCGTCGGATTTGTCACGTATGACGAAGATAAATTAGTACATATTCATCCACGAGTTCAAGGATGGATTGAAAAATTATATGTTAATGCCATTGGAGATCCCGTTACTGAAAATCAACCACTTTACGATATATATTCACCTGAACTGGTTAATGCACAAGAAGAGTTTTTGATTGCACTATCGAGTAAAAATCAACGGTTACTTATTGCGGCTCAAAATCGCCTTAAGTCATTAAAATTCCCCTTAGTCAGTATTAGTAAACTGAAAAGAGATAAACAGGTTCAACAGTTTGTTACTTTTTATGCACCTCAAGGTGGGGTTGTAAAGCAATTAGATATTCGAGAAGGTTTTTATGTGAAGCCAGAAACTATGATGTTATCAATTGCCGATTTAAGTCAGGTATGGGTAAAAGCAGACATTTTTGAAAGAGAAGTTGCGCAAGTTTCAATGGGAGACAAGGTGACTATGAGTCTAGATTATTTACCTAATAAATCGTGGGAAGGAACTATTGAGCACGTTCACCCTATGATTAATCCTAAAACAAGAACCGGCATTGTTAGATTACGTTTTATTAACGAAAAAGGAGAATTGAAACCTAATATGTTTGCTCAAATATCTATTGATACCAGTGCTAATGAGCAAGTCTTATTGATTCCAAAAGAAGCACTGATCAGAACGGGTAATCAAGACCGAGTTGTGCTTGCCTTAGGTGAAGGCAGTTTCAAATCTGTAGAAGTTTCTGTGGGTCGTTATGACAGCGAAAGCGTCGAGATAATAAAAGGACTGAGGGAAGGGGAGCAAGTTGTCAGTTCAGCGCAATTTTTACTCGATTCTGAATCGAGCAAATCTTCAGATTTTAAACGCATGCATTATTCATCTGATCAATTAGAAGCGGATCAAATTGAGCCTACAGCTATGGGGATAAGTGATAACAGTGACTCAATACCTTCCGAAACAGTCTCCTCTGCCACCGTTAACGGCACAGTCGTTTCGGTAATGGTTAGTCATAGAATGGTTACCATCGACCGAGGAGCTATTGTTGAGTGGGGGCGTGAGGCCGACAGAGTTGATTTTATTGTTGATGACAATGTAGACATGACCTTATTTTCAAACAATGCATATGTGATGTTCACTTTTGAAATTAGAGAGGGTAATTTCATTATTGTCAGTGCAATGGCCATGTTGAAAAGTGACGATTTAATGGAAGATTCAACTAACGGCGATAAAGGAGAATAATGATGATCACTGCCGTTATTCGTTGGTCTGTTACTAATCGTTTTTTCGTCTTACTTGCAACATTATTACTTGTTGGTGCAGGGGGGTATTCAGTCAGTAAAACACCGATTGATGCATTACCTGATTTATCTGATGTGCAAGTGATCATTAAAACAAGCTATCCGGGCCAAGCTCCACAAGTTGTTGAAGACCAGGTCACTTATCCCATGACCACCGCGATGTTGTCTGTGCCTGGCGCCGTTACGGTGCGAGGTTATTCATTTTTTGGTGACTCTTATGTTTACGTTATTTTCGATGAAGATACAGACCTTTATTGGGCACGTTCTAGAGTACTTGAGTATTTAAGCCAAGTAGCGCCCAATTTACCAAGTGATGCTCGTCCGCAATTAGGGCCTGATGCAACAGGGGTTGGTTGGGTCTATTTGTATGCCCTTACCGATAAAACAGGTCAACATGATTTAAGCCAATTACGTAGTTTGCAAGATTGGTTCTTAAAATATGAGTTGCAAACCGTTCCTGGTGTTTCTGAAGTTAGCGTACTTGGCGGCATGGTTAAACAATATCAAGTCAGTATTAACCCTGATAAATTGCGTGCTTTTGGTATTCCGCTTTCACATATTCAAATGGCTATTAAACAGGGGAATCAGGAAATAGGGGCATCAGTTATCGAAATGGCTGAAGCAGAATATATGGTAAGAGCCACAGGTTACATTAAAAGTGTTTCAGACCTAGAAAATATTCCGTTAGGTGTTAACGAAAATGGTACACCACTACTGTTAAAAGATGTCGCAGATATTGGCACTGGGCCTCAAATGCGCCGTGGTGTAGCTGATCTTAACGGTGAAGGAGAAACCGTTGGTGGTATCGTTGTAATGCGTTTTGGTGAAAACGCTCAGCAAGTAATAAACCGTGTCAAAGAAAAGCTTGAACAGCTTAAGAAAGGCTTACCAGCAGGAGTTGAAATAGTTCCGGTTTACGATCGTTCTGCGTTAATAGAACGAGCTGTTGACAACTTGGCGTTTAAGCTACTAGAAGAATTTGGTGTGGTGGCGTTAGTATGTATTATCTTCTTATTTCATGTTCGCTCTTCTTTAGTGGCGATTGTGAGTTTACCTGTAGGTATTCTAACCGCATTTATAATAATGCACTTACAAGGGCTTAACGCAAATATCATGTCATTGGGCGGTATTGCTATTGCTATTGGGGCAATGATTGATGGCGCTATTGTCATGATAGAGAATATGCACAAGCACATGGAACGCCTCACTTCACAAGGGAAAACATTGAACAATGAGAACCGTTGGCAAATAGTCGTAGAGTCGGCTAGCGAAGTAGGACCCGCATTGTTCTTTAGTTTACTCATTATTACGGTAAGTTTTGTGCCGGTATTTACCTTAGAGGCACAAGAAGGGCGAATGTTTGCTCCACTCGCTTTTACGAAGACTTATGCTATGGCGGCTTCTGCTGCACTTGCCATAACATTAGTACCGGTACTTATGGGGTACTTTATTCGAGGTAAAGTCATATCTGAACATAAAAATCCGGTCAATAGGTTTTTGACCTTTATCTATTTGCCGGCATTGAAATCAGTTTTACGTTTTCCAAAATTCACCTTGTTTGCAGCATTAGCGGTGCTTGTTGTTGGGATATATCCACTTGATAAAATTGGCAGTGAGTTTATACCCCCCCTTGATGAAGGTGACTTGATGTATATGCCCACGACTTACCCAGGGATTTCTATCGGGCAGGCACGTCAGCTTCTCCAGCAAACTGACAAATTGATTAAGACTGTGCCAGAAGTTAAAACCGTATTTGGAAAGGTAGGTCGGGCAGAAACGGCAACAGATCCTGCTCCCCTTACCATGTTGGAGACCTTCATCCAGTTTAAACCTCACGACCAATGGCGAGAAGGAGTAACAACAGAAAGTTTGAAAAAAGAGCTTGATGCATTAATTAAACTTCCCGGTGTGACGAATGCTTGGGTGATGCCAATTAAGACCCGTATTGATATGTTAGCAACGGGGATTAAGACACCGGTTGGTATTAAGATTGCTGGACCTGATTTATCGATTATCCAAGCTATTGGCAAGCAATTAGAAGTTATCCTCGTTGATGTACCTGGCACTGCGTCCGTTTATTCAGAACGTGTTGCGGGTGGGCGTTATGTAAAAGTAGATATTCAAAGAGAAAAAGCCGCCCGTTATGGTTTAAATATTGCGGAAATTCAACAAGTAGTAGCAACGGCCATTGGGGGGATGAATGTTACTAAGACGGTGGAAGGTCTGGAACGTTATCCGGTGAGCTTACGCTACCCCCAAGATTATCGAGACTCTCCTGAGCAGTTATCTTTGTTGCCTATCGTTACGCCTAATGGACAACGCATTTCATTGGGAGATGTCGCGAATATCATTGTAGAAGACGGTCCACCAGGTATTAAGTCTGAAAATGCCCGTCTTAATGGTTGGGCTTTTGTCGACATTGAAGGTGTCGATGTTGGAAGCTATGTGCTTGCTGCTCAAAAAATAGTTGAAGACAAGCTAAAACTTCCTGCGGGTTACTCAATAAATTGGGCGGGGCAATATGAATACATGCAGCGTGCTAAGGCTAAGTTGGCTTACGTTGTGCCTTTAACGCTATTTATTATCGTTATTCTACTTTATCTGAACTTTAGGAATGTCATTGAAGTTGCAATGATAATGGGGACTTTGCCCCTCGCTATGGTAGGCAGTATCTGGCTAATGTATTTAGAAGGGTTCAATTTTTCTGTGGCTGTTGGTGTTGGCTTTATCGCACTCGCTGGAGTTGCTGTAGAAATTGGCGTTATTATGCTGGTTTATTTAAACCAAGCTTACCAAGAAATGCTAAATGAACATCGCTCTAAAGGGATTGCTACTACCAAAGAACATATACTACAGGCTGTGTTACATGGAGCTGGTTTGCGTGTTCGCCCCGTGATGATGACTGCCGCAGCTATTATTGTTGGCTTATTGCCTATTTTATACGGCACAGGTACTGGTTCTGAGGTGATGAGCCGCATTGCAGCTCCTATGGTTGGAGGCATGTTAAGTGCGGTTATTTTAACTTTACTGGTTTTACCTGCATTGTATTATTTATGGCGTTCGTCATCGTTAAAAGTGCAAAAGGTAATAGGCTAGCAGTATAAAAGTCAGTCAATAAAATGGAGTGATATTAGTTAAATAACAGCTTTTTAGTTTGAAAAGCTGTTCAACTCATACTTAAAACAGGTATTTTCATTGCCTCTCTTTGCAATATACTTTTAGCGGTTTCAGGTGAAATGTCATAAAATTCATTAACGTATTTTTTAGCATCGAAATGCTCTCTTAGCTGCTTCTTGACCTTGCATGGATTATCACAAGCTAGAGAGAAAAAAACATCATAATGTCCGGGACTTTTCGCCGAGAGTGATTTTGCGTACTCCACAGTATCACTTAGTGTGCAGCCAATTCGAATCACATTTGAAAAAATAGAATGAGTCATTATGTAAACATTACCAAAAGAAACATTATCACTGAGTTTACTGTGGTGTGAATTTTCTATGCTCATAAGTCAGCCCTCATAAGAGAATAAATGAATGAAATTTATTCAAGTTTGTATTGATCAATTAAGTTTCTATATTGATATTTTATCGGCTATTTATTTGGAATATATTGATCTTCACTGGCTTTATATAAGTTTCTTAATTATTCGATGACGAAGTTGATAAGGGTCAATGATTGGTTGTGAATGTGGTGATTGTGGCCGCGTAACCTAATTGAATATCAAGGCGAAACTTCAACGTGGAGTTAGTTACATGCACGTATAAGCATTGTTGGCCACATCCGTGTGGCCAGAATAATCTATTTACTGTCGGCGATTCGAATCGTAGCTTTAAGGATTTTTACGACTTCTTTGGTTCTGCCACTTCTACTGCCTAATGCTTCAATTTTGGATAAATTCTCTTCTAAACCAGAAACAACATTACCAAAAACGGTATGCTTTCCATCTAAAAAAGGGGTTGGTTTAAACGTAATGAAAAACTGACTTCCATCAGTACCTGGGCCTGCGTTTGCCATACTTAAAACCCCCGCTTGATCATGGCTGGCCGTACCTTCAAATTCGCCATCATATTTATAACCAGGGTTACCTGCTCCACTGCCAATAGGATCACCACCTTGTGCCATGAAGCCAGGGATAACACGATGAAAAATTAAGTCATCGTAGAAGCCGAGTTTAGTTAAATAAACCGTACTAGACACATGCATAGGTGCTGAATCGGTTAATAGCTTGATAGTAAGGTTACCTTGGTTTGTTTCAAGCTCCCAAAAGTAATCTTTACCCTCGGCAAAAGTCAGTAATGGTGGCTGGCTTAACTTGGTTTTCCAAGTAGGGTCAGCTTTGTCTATTGCTTGCTGAGCAATATGGCTGTCTGTTTGCTCAATGGCAGGGTCTCCGCCAAAACAAGCCGTTAGCGCTATTGTAAAAAACAGGCTGGAAATTATTTTTTTATTGTTATTCATTAGAATGTCTTCTTTTTATTTCAACGGGTTAAAAGTGCTGGAATTATATCTTAGCAAAGAGTTAATAACATTTTTTATCTATGTACTCGACCTAAAAATCTCGTGAATTATAGCGCTATGAAGCACTGCAATAATACAAAAGCCTTACCTATGTAAGGCTTGAAATGAGTCGCTTTTAAAGTTGTTATTAATTTTTACGTAACATCCATGTCATCATTTCTTTTAAACTAGGCTCTTTACCATACATACTCATGCCCATTTTAAAGAGGTTACCTGCCGAAGTTCTTACCCAAAAACATAGTATTAGGGTAATTGATATTGAAAGCAGTGGTTGCCAAAGGGGCAAGTCGATTAATGCCATTTTTACGGGCATTGCAGCAAACGCCGTTAAAGGAAAGTAGCTTAAAAACGATAATGCAAAACCTGAAGGACTATCCATAGTAATAAATGCCAATATCATCGGTAATAAAGGTAATAGCATAATACTGGTTTTTGCACTGTGATTAGGATCGTCAATCGCAGCAGCAATAGCGGCCATAAAAGCCGTGCAAAGATAAACGCCAGAAATTGCAAAAGGTATTAACCAAGGTAACAATGACCAATCTATGAATGAGTAATCAATTATGTCGTTACTAATAACGACTGCGGTAAATGCATAGCCGAGCATCGCGGTGATAATCATAGTGAACATTGCTTTAATTGAATGAAGCATTTGGCCAAATATTTTTCCATCGATCCATGTTTGTGGTGACATGCAGGCATAGAGTTGCTCAGTGACACGCTGTTGTTTTTCTCCCGTTATACTGACAAAGAGCTGACCAAATGAAGTGAATATACCGACAGATAATATAACTAACATAGCGATTGCTGTAGATTTTGCAGGGCTGTTTTCTGCTTTTATTGTGTCGTCTAAATACTTATTTTCAAAAATAGCCGCTTGATTTAACACGGCTAATTGTTCTTCGGCCAATCCTAAGCTACTGGCGTATTGTAAGGTGTATTGTTGACTTAACGTTTGCTTTAATTCCGTTAACCAGCTTTGTTTGTCTTTGCTGTAAATCGTCATTTGCTTTACTGAATTGATAGCTGGCGATTCAACTAACACAGCATCCCAGCTGTTTTCTTCTCCGTGTGCGAGCTGTTCTTTTAGCTGTTCAAAAGAATCATTGTTAGGGAAAAACTCAAACTGACCACTATTTTGAAACTGTGTGATATTGGCAGGAGTTGCTACTTTATATACCGTAAGTTGATCATCTTTAACGTATTGCCATAACATAATGATTAAAGCGAAAGCGACAAGAATTAGCTTTGAAATGACTTCTTGTTTCCATTTGAAAAAATGCATGAACTCCCATGAGGTAACTAACCAAACCTGTTGTTTTTTATTGATATTATTCATTGGCTAGCGCTCCGTGGTTTGCAATAGCATTGAGGTACAATTGATGTAAATCCATTTTTTTACTGTGTAATGCCGTCAAACTCCCGAGCGTCGTTATTTTACTTAACGCCTCGTTTATAGACTGCTGTGCAGACAAGTTTAGCGATAACACATGATTGTCGAGTAAACTATATTGGGTTTTATTAAATTGCTGTGTAAGTTGTTCACTGGGAATATCCTGGGCAAAATGAGCCGTGAGTTGGGTAGCGCTGCCAACTTCTTGTTGAATCTCTGCTAAAGTGCCATATAAAACACTTTCACCCAAATTCATTAGTAGCATTCTATCGGCTAGTTTTTCAACCATTGCCATTTGGTGTGCACTTAAAATAACGGTCATTCCTTTAGCTTTCAATTCTGATAAAAATGTAACAACTTTTTCTTGGTTAACGGGATCTAGTCCTGAAAAAGGTTCGTCAAGAATCACCCACTTAGGTTGATGAATAACGGCGGTTATTAATTGTACTTTTTGCTGGTTTCCTTTTGAAAGGGTTTTAAGTTGAGCGTCAATTCGGTCTAGTAAATCAAAGCGATCTAACCAATATTTAGCTTGTTCTAAGGCCGTTTTTTTATCAACACCGTTTAACTGCGCGAAATAAAGAAGGTTTTTAATCACTGTTTTTTCAGGGTATAACCCTCTATCTTCAGGTAAGTAGCCAAGTGTATTTGAAGGAATTGATGAGTATTTTTGCCCATCGATAGTGAGCGATATTTCACCGTTGTCAGGAGAAGTGAACCCCGTAAGCATTCTCACCAGTGATGATTTCCCTGCACCGTTTGGTCCCAGTAGCGCAAAAATTTCACCTTGGTTTACTTTAAAAGAAAGGTTTTTAATTGCAGTTACTTTGGCATAGCATTTTTGTACGTTATCGACCAATAACTCCATGTGTTTTCCTTATTTCTTTAATTTAACTTTAATTTATTCTCTCTATAGTCAGCTGATTTATATTTTTATTACAAAAAAATAAAATTAATCGCTCTTTTAGTTAGATTCTTTGAAACCAGGGCGGTCAATAAAATAGTAATAACTGCTTTGAGCTAACTTCTCGTGCTAAAAAGTAAAAAGCGTGTGTTCACATAGTGAACACACGCTTTTCTCAACAAGATAGCTATCTATATTTAATAGGCTTCGCTAATTGCCTCTTCAACAAGTTGAGTTAATTGTTTATAACCAAAATTGATTAGCGGTTTGCCATTAACAAAAAATTGCGGGGTTGCACGCACTTTAAGTGTTTTACCGTCTGTTATATCTTGTTTAATCATATTGCTAACATTTTCGCTGCTTACATCACGCATAAACTGTTCGTTATCTAACGGTAAGTTTGTTAATAACGCGCGTGCGCTTTGGGGTTGTGCAACATGGTGGCGAGTCCAGCGTTGCTGATTCTTAAATAAAATATCAACAGCTGGCCAGAATTGACCTTGTAAATGTGCTGCTTCAAGTAGTTTTACCACTTGATCTGAGCCTTTGTGTAATGGAGCATAGCGCATCATTACTTTAACTTTACCTGGATAGCGTTTAATTAAGTTATTTACTAATGGATAAAATACCGAGCATGTTTCACAAGCTGGGTCGAAGAACTCTACAATGGTGACTTTTGCGTCTTGCGAGCCTTTTGTTGGTGCGTTCATCCGTTCGACTATATTGGTTGGGGTAGCTTTGACGTTTTTATTTTTACTGGTTTGTTCTGTTTTAAATATTGACACTGCTGCAATAAAAGCCAGAACAATAGCTAGGCTGACGCCAATGAAAAGTGTTTTTTTATTCATGATGATTCCGATTTTTTAACAAGAAATAATAATAAGCCCATAATACTAAAAGTTAATAAAGACATCATCGGCATATTTAAAAATCCAAAGATATTTAAATGGGTTTCTGAACAAGGTATATCTTGCACGCAAGGTTGTGCACTTTTAGGAATAATACCGGCGACTAATAACACATGAAATAATGCGGTAAGCCAACCAAATAAAACAAGTATACCAGCATAGCGCGTCACTTTAGCATCAAATGGAAACAGTGCTATTGGTAAAATAAGCACTAAAGGATACATGGCAATGCGTTGATACCAGCAAAGTGAGCAAACAGGTAGTTTCATTATTTCACTAAAAAACAAACTTGCGAGGGTGCTTATTGTGGCGAGTATCCAGACTAAAAAGAGTAACATCCAGCCTTTTTGCACGGTGTTTTTCGTTGCTATTTCGTTCATATACTCTCGATTTGGGTAAAAGTAAATTACCCGATAATTACTTATATAAATGGTTAAGATATTCCATTTAAAAACCCAGCTTATGCTGGGCTTTTAATGTGAAGAATATTACATATCTATTCAACAATATCCATTTCTTCAATTAGATTAGTCGCGCCATCTACGTGCTCCATCACCCATAACATGTATTTAATATCAACATGAATTGAGCGATTTAACTTAGTATCGTAATCCCAGTCACCAATTATGCTTTCATAAACACCATCGAAAACTAAACCAACAAATTCAGCTTTATCATTAAGCGTTGGCGAGCCAGAATTACCACCGGTAATATCTAAAGTACCAAGGTAGTTAACCGGTACTGAGCCTAGCTCTTTTTTAGCGTACTCGCCGTAGGTTTTACTTTTTATCAGTGCTAGTTGCTTTTTAGAAGCATTAAATGGTTTAACGCCTGTATCTTTTTCAACAATACCTTCAACGGTTGTATAAGGCGTTGCGGTTAGTCCATCTCTTGGTGAGTAACCTTTTACGTTACCGTAAGTTATGCGTAATGTACTGTTTGCGTCAGCGTAAACCGGTAAGTTCTTATCATTAAAGTAAGCGATTAACGCTTCCATATATTTAGGACGATATGCTTGAATATTACCTGATAACTCTTCGTCTTTTTCTTCAAGGGCTTTTCGTACTTTAAAAGTATTTACAGCAAGTTGAATAAAAGGATCTGAGCTATTTTCAAAGTCTTTTACTGATTTGTTCATCCAAGCTAAACGGGTTTCTTGGTCAGCTAATGTAGATGCTTTATACATTGTGTTCAATTGAGCGGTAAGTGCTTTTTCATTTAAACCATTTTTAAGATCGAAGAACTTATCAATTGCGTCGATACGTTGTGATTTAGGTAACTCAACATAGTGTTTTAACATCGCTGATAAAATCTTTTGATCAATGTTCGCATCATAACGACGATTAAAGGTTTTCATGCCTTGTTCAAAACGAGCAATATCACGTTCTTGATAACCACGTTCTCTTTCTACGTTTGGTTTTTTGTTTTCTATGGCTAAACGGTGTAAACGATAGGCAGTGCTGAGCATTTTGTTATAACCCATATAACCTAATATTAAGTCACGAGCTTGGGTGCTTTGGTCTTGTTTTAATAATTTATTTAAACCCGTAAGTGCTTTGCCATATTTAGCTTTTCGTTTTTTATCAGCTTTTATCCAAGTACTTAAGTCTTGCTCTAATTGCTGTTTACGCGCTAATGTTGTGCCTTTATTGTAGCTTTTTATCATACTGCCGTAGTTTTTCGCGTAATTTGCTAAACTCGCCAAAGTACTTTCATACTTTATTCTTGCTTCGCTTTCTGGCTCTGACTCTGTATGGATTAAGTTAATGATCTCTTCACGGTAATTCTTAGCTTTCGGGTAAGTCCAAGTAAACTGATTCTCAACTTCAAGCGCTGTACGGTAACGGTTAGTTCGGCCTGGGTAACCTAACACCATAATGTAGTCGTTCTCATCAACACTACTTTTATTCACTTTTAAGTGATGCTTTGGTTCGTAAGGAACGTTGTCTTTGCTGAAATCAGCTGGCTGACCGTCTTTACCTACATAAGCGCGGTAAAAACCATAGTCTCCTGTGTGACGTGGCCACATCCAATTGTCTACATCACCACCATACTTTCCAACACTACTTGCTGGTGCATGCACTAAGCGCACGTCACGAATGGTTAATTGTTTGAATAAGAAATACTCTAAACCACCATGAAAGTTAACAACACTACAGCGGTATTTGTCATCACTTTCACATTCAGCCACTAATGTTTTAGAATTCTTATCGATAGCTTTATAGCGCTCAGAGCCAGACATACTTTCGGTGATGCTTGCTTTAATTAAAGAAGTAACTTCGTTAATTTCTTCGGTTACATAGATACGGCTACCGGGTGTAGCAGGTAATTCTTCTTTAAAACTTTTCGCAAGAAAGCCATTAGCTAATAAGTTATTTTCAGCGGTTGAATTGTATTGAACAGAACCGTATACACAGTGATGGTTAGTCGCAACTAAACCTTTGTCAGAAACAAAAGAAGCAGTACAACCGCCTAAGCTAACAATGGCACCCATTGGAAAACCCGTAAGATCAGTTAAGTCGTTAGGGTTAAGTTTTAAACCTGCTTGGGTAAGCTCAGTTGCAATGCTTGGCAATTGGTGCGGTTGCCACATACCTTCGTCAGCAATGGCAATTGTAGATGCCATCGCTAATAATAAAATGCTTGTTTTTTTCATTAGAATTCTCTGGATTTATAGTTTTTATTGTAATTTTGTAAAATTTCAGTCGTAAAAATACGACGTTGCAGTGTTTGTATATACCACTTTCGATGGTCATTATGCCAAATATAATTGTGCGAATAAAGGACTGAGATCAAGCTATTAATGGTTACTCTTAAATGGGAAACAGTCTGCCTTGTTAATGCGGTTGTTCATCGCAAACGTCTTTGAAACGATAACATTCAATACGTCTTTGTACGTAAATCAATTAAAAAAAGGCGCATAACCTAATTGGTTACACGCCTTTGTTACAAAATAACCGTTAAGTTATTTTATCTATTCTTTCAATAACTAGTTCATTACTGGTAATAACCCGTAATCTTTTCCGTATTCCAACATTTGCTCTTGGAAGTTATCAGGGTAAGTTATTTTTACATCGGTAATTTTCTCACCTTGATAAACCGCTTCTAATTTCGGGTTTACAAAGCCAGAATAAGGCGCAAGTTTAAGTTTTGCATATCGACTTAATACTTCTTCGTGAAGTTTCTCATCCACTTTAACCGCATAGCCTTCAATTAATGCTTGCCCTGCGGCGAAGTCACCTTCAGATTTTATCCGTTGTAATTCACGTAATAATTGGCCGAAAAGGGTGCGAAGTTTTTGATAGTCGTTAACAACAAAATAAGTTTTTCCGTCACGTTCACGTTTTTCGATAACATTATCGCTTGCACCTTTTTCAAAAGCCCAGCTAGCAATTAATTGACGATTACGCATATGCGCTTCTTCTATATGTTCACCTTTTTTAAGGCGACGTAACTGCAACATCATACCGTTACGAATATAGCTGTCATAACTTGCTTTACCGACTTCTAGGCTTGGCATTGCACCCATATCAATTAGTTTTTGGTCCATTAGGAAATACAGGGCAACTAAATCAGCACGACCTTCTTCAAGGGCTGAAGAATATTGTTTTAACGTTTCTTTTGGTGTGCCGACACCTTCGTTGATTTGGCCTGAAGCATGACCAACAACTTCATGTAAGTCAGTATGTAAGTGTGAAGCTAATGGGCCGAATTCTTTACTCCGTGCAAGTTCTGCATCGTCCCAAACAAATTCAGCTAATGAACCACCTTTTACGTTGTCGTATGCACCAACAATATTGGTTAAACTTACCGATTTAGAGCCATGTTCAGCGCGTATCCAGTTAGCATTGGGTAAATTAATGCCGATAGGCGTTGATGGAGAAGCATCCCCAGATTCAATAACAACGGTAATTGCTTTACCTGTAATACCTTTAACTTCTTTTTTCTTGTGGCTTTCAATGAGCGGAGAGTTGTCTTCAAACCATTGAGCCTGCGAGGCAATTTTAGCAATCATCTTAGTTGCTTCATGATCTTTAACTGAAACAACAGACTCAAATGAACCTCTGTAAGCTAATGGATCGTCGTATACTTCAATGAAACCATTTACCACATCAACGTCTGAATTTACATCTTTAACCCACTCAATTGAGTAGTCGTCAAAGTCTTTTAAATCACCGGATTTATAGTACTTTGATAATAAAGTCAGTGCTTTTCTTTGCTGGTCGTTTTCTGCAACAGTTGCCGCTTTATCTAACCAAAAAACAATCTCGCTGATGGCTTTATCGTACATGCCACCTACCTTCCAAACTTGTTCAACTATCTTGCCGTCTATTTTCACTAACTTAGAGTTTAAGCCCCAAGATACTGGACGCTTAGGGTCTACATTAACTTTGCTCTTATAAAAATCTTCAACTTCTTGCTCAGTTACGCCTTCGTAATAGTTAACGGCAGAAGCGACAACATTGTCGATACCAGCCGATTGGTCAACCATTTTAGCTGCAATAGATGGGTCAAATAAAATCGGTGTTAACAGACTAACTAATTGCTCAGCAGTTTGGCCTTCATCTAAAGGTAACTTTCCTTTAGTTGCTACTGACGTTACGTAGCTTGCAAATGTTTCTTTGCTAAATTCAGGGATCATTTTACCTGACATATAATGATGATGAATGCCGTTAGCAAACCAGACACGTTTAGTGTACTCGTTGAATTTTTTGAATTCTTCTGTTGTTTTATCACCTGCATAATCGGCAATAATCGCTTCTAACGTATGTCGAATAGTGAGGTTGTATTTGTAGTTATGATCCCAAGTGATATCACGGCCAGAAAGTGCGGCTTTATAAAGATAAAATAATAGCTCTTTAGTTTCTAAAGGCAATTCTTCAAACCCAGGTACTTGATAACGTATAACACGAATATCAGCAAAGCGGTCTACTTGCCATTTAAAATCACTGGTATTACTTTCTTTGGCTTGATGAGTTTGAGTTTGAGCTTGTGGTGCTTTCGCTTGTTGTTCTGCTTTATTACTACTTGTTTCTTGCTCTGAACAGCCAGATACTGCTAGTGCAATGGCTAGAGCTGCAGATATTTTTGAAATTTTCATGGGTAGATGATCCTATTTTTTGCCTGTTGTGAGAGGCTAATTTCTTATTATTAGATTAGGGGGAAAAATAGTAACGTAAATTATGACTGGACGCACCCGCTATTTACTATCGAAGATAGTTTTTGTTTAAGGTATTAATTGAGGACAATATAAATGTTTATTTCAATTATAGAGAAGTAGTGAATCAATCTTAAAGGAGGTTTCATCTGTTGATAAATAATTGATTTGGTGGAGTAGGGCGCTACTTAATTGTATTGCCCTATTTAAAAAATGAAGAGGAATGTGTTAAAACTTAGCTTCAACGCGTAAAGTTAATTGTCTTTGCTCACCTAACGTATGAATGCCAGAGCCGGTATCGGCTAAACGAACATATTTTTTATCAAAAATATTAGTGCCAACCAAATAAACACCGAATTGTTCCCATTTATAGCCAATACGTGCATTCATTATTGTTCTAGCATCATTTTCAGGGTCAAAGTCATTTGCCTCCTCTGATAAACCGTCTGCCCAAGGATTCATAAGTGCTTTTGAAGAGCCAACATAGTTAGCATTAATATTAACAGTTAAGCCATCATCTGAAGTATATGTTGCGCCAAAGTTAGCCGTTGATTCCGGAGCATCTGCAAAGCTTCTTCCTGATAAGTCATAAGTAACGGTTGGTAAAATAACTTCGAATTTATCAAATTCAGTTTTTGACTTCCCTGTGCCTGCGTAAAAAGAAAAGTTATTATCGTATTGATAGAAAAGCTCTAGCTCGAAACCTTTAACTGTTGAGCTACCTGCATTTCTTGTTTCTCTATCATATTGGTTTGCAGATAATTGCACCGTAACTTGCTGATCTTCCCAGTCTACGTAGAAGATATTCGCATTAAAACTCAGACGTCCTTCTAACCAAACAGAGCGAAAAGAAAGTTCATAGTTTTTGGTATATTCTGGTTCGTAGGTATGTGTGGTCGCCTTCGCAATATTGGTACCAACTCCACCTGAACGATAACCTTCTTGAGCGGTGAAGCTAGTCGTTATTTCTTCACTCCAATGGTAGCTAACACCGAGTTTAGGTAAAAAAGCATTGAAACTCGCATCAACTAAAGGCTCTACTCCTGAAGCATCACTTGCCATAGATAATAATTGTGCATTCAGCCCGTTAACCAAATAAGCGGTAGTAGGATCGGAAATAGCAATAGGGTTAGGTAATAAATTTGCGTTATCAATGGTAATAATTGCATCACTAGAATTTTCTTGTTTTTCACGATCCCAACGAATACCTGCAAATAAATTCCATTGATCATTTATTTGGTAAACACCATCAGCAAAAATAGCAGCGTTGGTGACTTTTTGATGAGTTTCAGAGCGAGTGCCAATTTTTACTGGATCAACTTCGCTATAAAGTGATAATACATCATTGGCAAATTCAGGTGGTAACCCTAGGCCCCCATATTCGGTAGGTCCCATCAGTAATTGTGGTACGCCCAGTGTTACGAAATCAATAAGTCGTTGGCCTCCAGAATTGTCATTAACTTCAAGGTTAGAATAATAAGCGCCTACAACACCTGAAAATTTATCATATTCAAATACTGCCCTGAGTTCTTGGCTGATTGTTTCATCTACACGGTCATGCACTAAAATTGAGCCAGTTTCCGGTGTTCTATCGCCATCCCACTCGTAACCATATTCAGAGTCGGAATAAGACGTTACAGCTGTTAATGACCAAAACTCATTAAGTTCATATTCAAGTTCAATATTGTACAAATCAGTTTCTGTGTACTCTAATGTTGGAGCATCAAATGAAACTGTTCGGTTCTTATAAGGATTTTTGTGGTATGAATCAGTCCAAAGCACCCCCATATCATTTTTATTATGGGTGTAACTAAGCATGGCGGAAAAGTCAGGCATATTACTCGGTTCAAGTAATATTTTCATACGATATGTCTCTGAATTTTTGTAGCCAGAGTCTTCTTTTGTATAGGTATTTTTATTAACGCCGTTAAAGTCTGATTTTTCGCCGCTAAATCTAAATGCGGCTTGATTTTCGATAAGTTCTCCACCGAAGGCAATAGCTGCTTCGGTTCTACCTTCGTCACCATAACCGAAACGCGCTTTTGCATCCCATTCATAATTTGGATCTTGGGTACTCATCACAACGGCACCCGCTAAGGCATTTCTACCTTGTAAAGTTGATTGGGGACCTCGAAGGACTTCTACTTGGCTAACGTCCCAAGTAGAAAAACCACCTTGCTGGATCATTCTAGAGGGCAGGGCAGCACCATCAACATAAACACTGGCTAAATAGCTGTTACCGCCACCAGATACATTAAAAGCATCGATACCCCTTATACTAAAGCCTGCACCAAAATCGCCTGTTACATTAGGAGTTCGCTCAAATACATCATACAAATCGTTGATGTTTTGTTGCTCAATATTTTTACGTGTAACAACGACAACACTGGCAGGCGTTTCTTGTAATGTTCGATCTATTTTTTGGCCTGTGACTATAATTGTCTCAATTTTTGGGTCTGTTCCTTCAGCGAAAACTCCACTGGTTAAGCTACAAGAAGCAATTAGAGCGATTTTTACGGCGCTAGTTATCTTGTTAATTTTCATTCGTTAATGCCTTAAATCATAATGGTAATGAGAGTGATTCGTGTTTGCATTTAAATTGTAACAGAATGAAAACCAAAATAGCCAGTGTAAATGTTCAACTTTTTAAATTTAGATATTAATAACAATTTACTATCAATTATGATTAACATCCTTATAATACGAATCTAAATGATAATTATTACTATTCAATGAAAATGGAAATTGCAATTTTACTTACTTGGTTAGGCTGTGTGATGACCTTTACATCGACAAAACATCAAAAACTTCTTTCATATCGAGTGTCAAAGCCAGCAATATGGAGCATATTTGTATTGCTCATTGTTAGTAGTTGGCTTTTTTTGACCATAGATTACCCGTTTATTTCCGCTGGCTTAATGGTGTTATCTTCAGTAATGATGATGTGGATTGTTGTTGTCTTAGCACATGGTCATATTAAATTGAAGTTACTGCCGTTTACGGTTGCTGGAGCGGCACTCTCGGTGGCATTAGTACAACTGGGAGGCATTTAATGTGGCCTAAAAGTATTGCTGCTCTCTTAGGAGGATGTTTAATCTCAATTTCCTTAATGCTTAACATGAATTACTTATTGCCACTAGCTGTTGATAGTCGCCTATTCATTGGCCTATTGATTTCATTTCCACTATGGATTGCCATTATGATTTGGTGTTATGGCAGCAAAAATGGCTGGCATGCTTGGAAACGATGTTTATCGCTTTTGCTTATTTCAGGCAGTGTAAATACCTTTTTTATTATGATGTAAATAGAGTTAATTATGGATAAACAATTTTTAAAGCGCATAACTGACGCTCATAGCTGGTTAGGTTTAATCATCTCGGGTTTGTTATTTATTATATTCTTTGCCGGTTCAATTTCACTATTTCGTGATGAAATTAATCAATGGACATTTCAACCACACTATGAAATAGCTCAAGGTGAGAAGTTAGCTATTAGCGAAGTTATGGAAAAGGCTATTTCAGGTCGTAAATTTGATGCAAAAGAACACTTAACACTGATATCACCAAGTGAGCATTTGCCCTATTACACAGTATATGTAGACGTAGAACATGGGCCTGGTGAAGAAGACTACGTTGGTTTTTTTATGGACCCAGTTAGCGGCAAAGAAATTGCTCCACCTAGTGATTATTTTCTCTCTTCTTTTATTTATCAATTGCATGTAAATTTAAACATTCCTAATGGTAAGTATATTATTGGTTTTGTGACCTTATTCTTTTTCTTTGCTGTGATTTCTGGGGTTTTTATTCATGCTCGGAAAATATTCATAAACTTTTTTAAATATCGAACAAAGCAACAAAAACGTAGTCAATTACTTGATATGCATAATGTTGTGGGTGTTATGAGTTTACCCTTTACTGTGATGTATGCTATCAGTGGATTAATTTTTAATTTGGTTATTATTTACCAAATTGCTTTTGCTGTTGTTTTATATAAAGGTGATCAGCAAGCATTATTAGACGATGCGGGTTATCAAGCTGTCGAACCTAAGTGGGTTGATAAAGCATGGCAGACACCAAATATTGATTATTTGTATGCGCAAACAACAGAAAAGTATAAAGCCGTTCCGAGAATGATACGCATGTATAATTACGGTGATGAAAATGCTGTAATGCACATGTACGGACAAATAAAGAATGACTTTGCTCAGCAATACGAGGTTGCGTATAACCTTAAAGATAACAGTACTTTTTTAGTCAAAGACTCGGTAGACCCGAACACTTTAGTTCAAGGATTATATGTAATATCCAGGTTACATTTTGGTGATTATGCCGGCGTTGATTTACGTATTATTTATTTTATTTTAAGTATTGCTGTGTGCGGTTTAATTATTACTGGCAATATGCTTTGGTTAGAGAAGAGGGCACGACAACGTGATCAGCCGGAAAAAACATTGAAGTTTGTTACAAATTTCACTTTGTTAACTACTGGCGGGGTCGTACTTGCCACCAGCGTTGCTTTTTTAGCTGAAAGACTATTGCCGATCACTTTGCCTGCAAGAGAAGATTACATGGTCTATAGCTTTATATTAAGTTTGGTCGTTGTCGCATTTTCTTTAATATTTAATCGCAATAAAAAATACTTTTTAAGCATACTTCTTCGTAGCTCTGCATTTGTTCTTTTCGCTGTTGTAATTGCAGATTGGCTGATGTTTGGTCGTAAAGGAATAATTCTTTGGCAAGAAGGAGTCAAATCGATAATAGCTGTTGAAATAGGGATTGTGCTTTTATCGTCTCTATTTTATTTTTGTAGTGTAAAGTTGTCTGATAAAAAATCATCAGTACCAAAACATAATACAAACAAGACTGATACAGTAGTATTACCAGTTAGTGATAGTAGTTATTAGCTTTACAAAAAGGCAATAAATACCGATGTGTTTATTGCCTTTATTGTTTCTATTACTTGAATTTACTTATTCCGCACTTACCTAATAATAAACCCTAATCAGTAATATTTATTATGCTCTCTTATTTACTTCCGATATTTATTGGCGTTTTACTTCTAACTTTTTCTGTCGGTAAGCCCCATTGGCGAGAGTATCAGCGAAATAAAATAAGACGACAGCCTTTTAAAAAGTCATGGCGTAAAATAATTCAACGAAGAATGCCTTATTTCGGACAAATGCCTACAGATTTACAGTTACAGCTGAAACAACATATTCAGGTATTTTTGGCAGAAAAAAACTTTGTTGGCTGTAATGGCGTTGAAATAACTGATGAAATACGGATAACCATTGCCGCTCAAGCGTGTTTGCTGTTACTTAATCGCAAGACAGATTTTTACCCGAAATTGCAAACTATCCTTGTTTATCCTCGCGCTTTTGTAAAAGAACAGCAAAATATGGGTACTGATGGTTTAAGTTATAGTCAGAAAGTGGCTCTAGCGGGTGAATCATGGGAGTTTGGAAAAGTCGTCTTGTCTTGGCAAGATACGGTAGAAGGCGCAATGATACCTGATGATGGACGTAATGTTGTTATTCATGAATTTGCACACCAATTAGACCAAGAAAATGGTAAAGCTAATGGTGCTCCTATATTAAATAAAAGACAAAGTTATCAGTGTTGGTCAGATGTTTTCTCTGCGCAATTTGAACAACTTAAAGCACAAGCAAAAAATGGAACACCGTCGTTATTTGATTATTATGGAGCAACGAATCCTGCCGAGTTTTTTGCGGTTACCAGTGAAGTGTTTTTTGAACAAGCCGAACAGTTTCATGCCCATTACCCCATGCTTTATCAGCAACTAAAAAATTACTATCAAGTAGATCCTATTTACTGGCAATAAATAATTTATATCAATTAGCTGCTCAACTTTTCCATTCTAGACGTTTTTCTTCTTGTCAAAAAATGTGTCTTAGTATAACTGCCAAGAATCCAGTATTTTATCGTAAGTACCGTTTTCTTTTATGGTGTTAATTGCTTGTGAAAGCTTTTGAACAACTTCTTTTGGCGTTTTTAAACTACACGCCATATATAATTCTATTGGCTTTTCATTTAATTTAAAATACGCCTTAAACAAACCATAATCCATATTGTTAAACATGGCTCTATATTTGACATCAATGGTGTCAGATAAAATAAAGTCAATTTGTTTTCTTTTCGTTAAAACCTTTAACATTGAAGTACTATCGTTAATAACATAAAGATTTTTATTTTCAATAAAACCTAACTTTAATAAATTATAATAAGTGCGGTCTCCCTTCAAAACGGCAACTTTATACTTCTTAACATCTTCTATATTATTAATTTCAATATCATCTCTAGAAGACAATGCAATGAAATAATCATTTGTGGATAATATAGGGGCTACCCATTGAAATTGTTGTTCTCTTTCTTTATCTCGCGACATTAAGAAGATACAAGTGTCTTCTTTCTCTTTTGCTAAAAAGAATGAGCGTGACCAAGGGTATATCTTAACTTGGTATTGATAAGGTGTTAATTTAAGTGCCGCTTCGACCAATTTTGTAGCGAATCCATCGACTTTCTCTGACTGGCTAGTAAATTGAAAAGGCGGAAAGTGCTCTGTAACCAACAATAATTGTTGGGGAGGGGCTGCTTGCGTGAATGCAGTAAAAATAACACAAAATAAAAGTAGAATTCGCTTGTGTTTCATCTCAATTTTTACCTAATTGCTAAGACAAGAAAGTTAACGCTCTGTATTTTAATACACAGGAATTATAGTTCTAATTATCAAGCTTCACCATAGCTAGAAAATATTAATATGCAAAGCTTAAAAAGATAAGAACTCTCTGTAAGTCTTTCAGAGCAATAACGGTAATTTGTTGAAAATAAGTATGATGAAGAATATCGTAAATGTTCATTTTTAAGAATAGGCAATAATGACGAAGCAAAGGGGGAGGTTAAGTTTATAACGCTTTAAAAACTCGTTACTCGTGTGATTATGCACTTATAGGCGACTGAACAATCAGCGTCTTATTCAAGGATATTTTTGTACGGTGAATATGTTAATGAAAGACAATATTTTAAATCGCTTATACCAAACACGTTTTGTTTTTACCTTTAATGTACCATTCGCGTTTAACCACCAATAGACTATTGTTATAAGTAATTAACTTTAAAATTATTTATTTATGAAAGCTCTTGTTGTTGACCCTTCTAAATTCGCCCGAATGATCATTAATATGGCGCTTGAAAGTCATGGGATATTAACCGACAGTGTTAGTAATGAAGAAGAAGCCAGAACTCTCATCGAGAAAAATAACTATCAACTTATTTGTGTGGCCAGAACATTGGAAACCAATGATTGCCGGCTTTTTTGCTCTAGATTGCGGGCAAATCCCGCTACTCAGTCTACACCTATCGTTATGCTTTCTGTCTCAGATGAAGAGGAACCTGAGTCTTTTATGGCGTTAGGTATCACTGAAATTTTTAGTAAACACGATATTCCTGCTTTCTCTCGTTATGTTGGAAGCCTGAGTCAAAATAAAAGTAGTAACTTTCTTTATGGTGGAAGAATTTTGTATGTTGAAGACTCACTAAACGTTGCTAAAAGGACTATGCTTGTCTTAAACGAACGTGGCTTTGAAGTCACTCATACCATAACAGGAGAAGAGGGCATAAAGCTCTATGAGAATCAAGATTTTGACCTAGTCATAACAGATATTATTCTTGCTGGAAAAATGAGTGGTACAGCATTAGTACGCCATATTCGAGAGAAAGAAAAATCAGCTAAAATCCCTATCCCGATTTCTATTTTGGCAATGAGTAGCTTTGACGATGCATCTCGAAAATTAGCGTTATTTCAAGCTGGCGTGAATAGTTATGTGCCAAAGCCTATTATGTCTGAAGAATTATTGGCGCGAGTAGATAGTTTGATTCTTAATCAGCATTTATTTAAACAAATCGAAGTACAGCGACAAAGGTTAGAAGAGTTGGCTATGACTGACCAACTTACTGGCTTATATAATCGTCATTATCTAGTCGATAATGTATCGAAAAAGATTAGTGCCTCACGAAGGCACGGCATAGATCTTTGTTTAGTGGTTATTGATATAGACTTCTTTAAGTCGGTAAATGATGAGCATGGTCATGCAATGGGTGATTTAGTCTTAATGAAAGTTGCCGAACTACTTTCTAGTCATGTCCGTAATGACGACATTGTCGCTCGTTTTGGCGGTGAAGAGTTCGTCATTATATACGAACACTGTGCGTTAAATAATGCTGTAGAGAAAACGGAAGTACTGCGAAAATCTTTAGAACAACTAAAGCCTCGAGGATTGACGGTGACAGCAAGTTTTGGTATTGCTCAATTTAGTAAAATGGATAAAGACTTTCATGGTCTCTTTTCTCGGGCTGATAAAGCCGTTTACCAAGCAAAAGAAAACGGTCGAAATTGTGTCGTTTTTGAGTAACCAACATACGGGCCATACTCTCTGACGACTTGGCTAGCTTTTGTTATTCTAAAAATGACAAAGGCCAATATTTTAATAAGTAAGTGAAAAATCCAAAGTTTTATGTGCGAGACCTATCAAGTTGAAATGCTCTATTTAATGCTTTTTCGTTCAATGTTTTTAACATCTCTTTATTGAATCTAATGGATTGCTGAACAATCTCGGCATCAATATATTTCTGGTTTGTTTTTATTGAGTTTATTACTAATTTAGTTTTCATCAGAATATCTTCATTAGGTGCTTATAGTTATTATATCGGCAGAATTTGTATTTCATTAGTTTTTTTATCCGCTTCGATAGTTTGATTAATGACCGCTTTTCACTAAAGTTAACTATTTCAATCAAATAAGATACGTCTTTAGTGACAAAAAAATCAAAACGGCATTATTAAGATAAATGGCCACTTTGATATTTTTGTGTAAATAATGAGACGTTTGAATATTCGCAATTAATAATGATGACTCAATTATTTAAATACGGTTTGAATATCGATATTTTTGTACAAACTTGCCGTACTTTGCTGTGCTAGTAAACTTTTTGATGTTCTCTCAATAAAGTTGATAACGGTATTGGAGAATGCTGGGCCCGTGCTGAAACGTTTTACTCCTAGTTTTTCCATTAGCGCTACATCGGTTAGATTAGGCAGTGACATTACATTTAATGGCGCATCTATAGAGTCAACAATGATCTTAATATCTTCGTTAAAAAATACGCCGGGAACAAAAATACCATTAGCACCACTTTCAACATATGCTTTTGAGCGGTTTTTAGTTTCAATAAGCGGCTCGTCAAGTTGAAAATAAGTATCTATTCGGGCATTGATAAATACATCAGAATAGCCATTATTATCTAATACATTTCTTATTTTTTCCAAAATTTGGCACTGCTTAGTTGTGTTTATAAGGCTAGTATTATTTTTTGATGAATCTTCAATGTTTATTCCTACAGCGCCAATATCGGCTATTTTTAGCACATTATCAGCGATGATATTTATATTGTCAGAATAACCTGATTCAATATCAACGGTCACTGGGATATTAACCGTTGAAATTAGTTGAGTTGCTAAAGTAAGTAACTGTTCAAATTCTATTTTTTCGCCATCAGCATAGCCCATTGCATTTGCAACACCCCAACTTGTTGTTCCAATTGCTTTAAAGCCACTTTGCTCTAGTATTAACGCTGAAAGTACGTCCCAAGCGTTAGGTAAAAACAATAATTTATCGCTTTCATGCATTTTTTTAAAGTGTTTTAATTTGTTCATTGTTGTTCCCGGTTTTTGTTCATTGTGTTTAAAGCTCAAAATGCAAATACGCAAAGTACAAACGTATGGTTTATATATTTTCGCTGTGTACACCTGTGGGTTGTTTAATTAACATCATTGTAAAAGGTATGATTTTTCAATACTGGCGGGAATCGGACTTCAATGTAAAATTTAATATTATTTTTGACGTTAGTCATCATCTTAACAAATCAAACGATTAATATTTGTTGCTGAACAAATCTGTAGAGCATTGTCCTTATCCTGTAGTAATATGCTCAAATAATTATTCTTTTGCATTACTCTTGTTAAATATTATGTGTTTGAACTTATAATATTCATCTTTTAATGTATTTAATTTTCTACGATTTCTGAAGATCCCCTTATGCGTTTATTAAAATCGACCATTCATCCTGACATTTTTGATATGTCAGCGAAAAGTTTTACCCGAAAAGCAACTCGTGCCATTGTATTAAAGGGAGATAATATTCTTTTGCTCTATACCAAGCGGTATCATGACTACAGTTTACCCGGTGGTGGTATTGATGAAGGCGAAAGCAATATTGCTGGTTTGATCCGTGAACTTAAAGAAGAAACAGGTGCACATAATGTGCAAGATATAGAAGCATTTGGTTTGTATGAAGAATTTAGACCTTGGCATAAAACGGGTTTCGATATTATTCATATGGAGTCTTATTGTTATATTTGCTCTATAGATGAAGAGTTACTTGAACCAGAACTTGAATCACACGAAATTGATAATGGCATGCATCCTATTTGGATGAATATTCATCAAGCCATTAGTCATAATGAGCACACCATAGAGAATAGCACTAAAAAAGGGCTTTCCATTGAACGTGAAACCTTTCTATTGAAATTGATTGTCAGTGAATTATTAAGCAAATAAGCTTAAATCAATCACGTTAGACGTAATTATGTGACAGGGCATTTCTTTAGTGAGAATGAAAATTGGTGATAGCCTAATAACCACTATGCCTATTCATCCCATGCATAACGAGGCTTTCTTTTATTGATAATTCTTACATGTTCTATTTTATCCTGTAGGCTATTTAGGATGATTTTAATACGGTAAGCTTCATCTTTTGTTTCTTCTTTTAAGGTAAATACTTTTTCGAAGACGGTATTGATCGTTGATACCGTTGAAACAACTTCTAAGGTAACGCTGTTAGTTAACCAAACATTGAGCATCTCATCTTCTACACTCGTACTTACATGATATTTAGATCCTGCTTTCAATTTGGCACTTAGGTCATGAGCGCTTTGTCTAATTTGTTTACTATTCAAAGGGCTTGTCCTAAGTATTCTAATTTTTACATGGATATCTTTGTCTCTGTTGTTATTTAAAAAAGTTTTATTATCAATGGGGTCACTACTCTTTATGACTAATTCAGAATATACAATGTTCGTTTCACTGTGTGTATACGCTGGTTTTATTAACCAATGTCTATTGTTTATGGTATTTGAACAAGATGAAAGGGTTAAAATTACGAGTAAAAATACTAAGGTTAATTTCATTTAAGTGCTCTCCGTTTTAACAACTTGGTTCGGTTAGTTAATTTTTGCTAATTTATTTAAATCTTCTAAGAGGACTTTTTCGTTAACCAAACGAACGGTTGGAATAAGCGTGTGCGAGGAGCCAAGAGTACAGTTTATATAACAAGTTTGTAGTTTCGCATTGTATAAAAGAAAGCTCCAATAAAACGGTTGGCTCACGCTAATACGCTCCATTGGTTTTTGACTTTTTTGTACAGAAACAACTATATCTTCTGTTTTTATATTTTCACTTAAAATACTTTTCATTGATGATTGTATTTTTTCATTTTTGTTATTTAAAGAGCTATCTAATAACGTTATAAATTTCATTGATTTTGACACACCATGCTTATTTGCTCTTTTAAACCAAATAAGTGATTTTTCTAAGTCTTGTTTTATGTATAAACCGAACATTAAGTTATAGGCTAATTGATACATAGCGGCAGGCTCACCGGCTCTAGAAGCACTTATTAATTGTCTATTGGCTAAACTCACGTTTTTATCTCTGCCGTGTCCTTGATAATTCATGATTGCCATGGCTAAATTTGCTACAGATGAGCCTTGTCGTGCATATCGTTTAAAAAAATTATATTCCATACTACAATCTCGCTCACAAAAACGAGTACTATTATCTTGTGACGCATTTACTTTCAATGGTAACAAGCATATTAATAGAGCGAATAAGCTAAATTTCGGCACAGATATCTCCTTGCCATTAAGAAATGGCATTCATGTATGATTGTTTAGGTTTCGGTTTTAGTAGCGGTTAATTCATCATTATTTTTAGCTGGTATGTCGGAAGTGACAACTCTTTGTAATCACTGTGTAAGCTGATTTTTTTATCATCCCTCATAATTTCAATGCTAACTTTTTCATCTTCAGATAAATTAACTAAGGTGTTTTTAAACAGGGTCAGTATTGGTAAGTTTTTGTTCAGTTGTTTATTATTAAAAGTTAAATCTAAGCCATTAATGGTTAATATTGTATCGTTAGGTTTTAACCCTATTTTAGCGGCAATAGAAAAAGGGGTTATAGCGAGTATATTAATACCATTTTTAAATGATGCTTTTCTATTCGTTACTATGCCTAATGTATTTATAATTCGCTGATCTCTTTCTATTGTTACCGTTTTATTTATTTGGTTTGAACTGTGTAAAAATGCCTTAATATCCATCATGACTAAATCTAATCGGTACTGTAGATTTTCTGGGATCGCATTGTCTTTAGCTATTTTTTTAGTATCTTTAGCCACTTTGGGTTGCTGATCGGATTCACACAACTGAGGTGTTTCTTTTCTAACTGATATTTCAAATGAATTATTAAACTTTTTATTATTTCTGCCTTCTGCTTTCGCGATAATGTAGTAAATTGTATTTTTCTCTACATTGAGATCAAAGTTGATCATTTCTGATACGTTATGCTTTTTAATAAACGTAAATGTGTTTTGGTCATCAAAACGGTTTATTTTGTCGAATATTATTTGCGCACTTAATTTATGTCGTCCTGGTGCTAGCAAAATAGATGACTTCAATTCTCCTGAATGAAAAAGCTTAAGCCTATATTCATTGTTTTTAAGAAAGTTGGCCTTAGTTGAAACCGTTGCGCAATCAATTGGGTTCGCGAAAGTTGTAGGTGTTACAACACTAATAAGTAGTAATATTAAAATTAAATTTTTGTACATGATAAAGTCCTAGATTACTTCAGTGTCAAATGTTGTTGCAATTACTTGCTTTAGCGTTTCATTTCTTTTTTGCCATAATTTCTTTTGTGCGCTCTTACTCTGCTTGAGGTTAAGCTGAATATCTATTTGTGATATTTTCCATAAATTATTACCCACTAATGCGCTCGGTAGTTGCATAGAAACCAATTGTTGTTCATACGCGTTAGACTCGGCAACCAATTGATCGATATTGTGATCTTGCCATTTACTATTAATCAGTAAAGTAAGGGTTACGCTTACGATAACACTGGCAGCAATACTCAGTGGAAACATAAAAGTTCGGCGTTTTTTCTTTTGAGGAATTGATGCCTTTACTTTAATCCAAGCGAAATCAGTTGGCTGATATACCGTAAGGTTTTCGGCATCGGCTTTTAGTGACTTAAGTTGCAATAACCTACGCTGGCAATCAGTGCAGGTTTCAATATGCATGCTAGCTTCACTATTCTTTATAAGTAATTCTTCATCACTACAATGCATTTTTGTTGCCTTCTTCAATGTTGCGTAATTTTTCTAAATTTCTTGAAACGATAGACTTTGAATAGCTTTGGGTTTTATTTGTTAATTCAGCAATTTCTTTATGGCTATAACCTTCGACAATAAATAACCATACAACTAACTTTGCCTCGGCTGAAATATGTCCCATCAAAAATGCCAATTGATTTTGATGTATTAACGTACCATCAAAGTCAGCCGATTCTAATGATGCTAAATGTTCGTCAGTTGCAGGTACTTCATTCTTTATTTTATTGAGATGAGTCATTGTTTTATTAAAAGCAATTCGTTTAATCCAGGGGGTAAAGTGGGTATCGTTTTTTAACTGAGACAGACTTGTAAAAGCTTGAATAAAACTGTCTTGCATAATTTCTTCAGCTATTGATGAACGTCCACAAATACGAAAAACAGTTGAGTAAATTAATGGGGAAAGTAGTTTGTAACAGGACGAAAAAGATTGTTCATTACCTTTTTTCATCTCTATGACTAAATGCTCATTAACTATCATTGAACTCTCAATTGCTATCTTTAATATATAAGACTAAGCGAGTTGTAAAAACGTCGCAAAGAATTTTAAAATAAATTGGTGGTAGTGTTTTATTTGTAATTATCACTAATAGTTAATGTTTTATCATTGTTATATATTAAAAAGTAATAGCGCTAACATATTACTTTTAGATGACTTTTAAAGCTTGTTTAGACAGATATACATTACTTATGAATGAAAAAAACGGCTATCTTTAGCTAATTTCTCGATGAGTGCACTGATAACTTTATTTTCTTGGAAAAAATTCAATGAGCCCATTGGTTGCTTTTCTATTGAAGGCAATTGAATTTTCTTTTTATTAACGTATGCCATTAGCCTTTCATTTGTGTGTTTAGCGTAAAGTGAATAGTTAACAAAACCACCTATTGGCTCAAAAATTTCTTCTTCAAGTTTTTGCCACTCTTTATACCAAACGTCATGATGTTTTTTCGCTTTAGTTGACGCTGAAAAAAAGATGTTTTCAATAACATTTTTATTGGCAGCATACTTATTTATAGACTTTTCAAGAAAGGGACGCATGGCATCATCTATTTTATTGTCATTAAAGATCTGTGAAATTGTAATGTTTTCTTTTGATAATTTTTGATTCAAGCTTATTAGTAGCTTTGCATTACGGTACAAGGCTAAGTCTATCAAGTAATTCTGTGCTTGCTTATAACGCAGAAGCTGGTTTTTAATGCGGAGTTCTACCGATAATATTTCAGGGGATAGTGAGCTCAAAGGAGGAGAGTTAATTGTGTTAATAAGACCGATGGATTTTTCTAATGAATGAATATTATTACTAAACTTCTTAAGTAGAGAATTAAGTTCAATTAAATCCCAGTCAAGCGTAGGTACTTCTTCATAGTGTGCTAAAGATGTTATATCTAAAGGATGATGTTGATACGACTTATCGATATTTTTTTTAGCTTTAAGTATCGGTAAAAAGACGAGGCCTGATTCCTCTAATATTTTTTTACTTTCAACGCTATACACTTTATGCAGGGAATCATGGCTTGAGATATAGGCTAAATAATAGTTATTTTGTTCTATATACTTCTTAGACTCTACAAGCTTAACATTTGCCTGTTGGGCCTTTAATAGAAGGGCTGAGTATTCTTCAGGAGCTATCCTTGAAAGCACTGTTAGTGAAGAGATTAACTGATTGATATTATGTGAAGACTTAGCTTTCAGGTATGTCTGTTCTGCTTGCTGATATTCATCAGATGTACAGCCTAGGCAAAATAAAAAACAGAGTATAGCTATTATTCGTTTATCTTTAATCATGTAGACCTTCTTTGTAGGTTCTTTAATTTTTTGCGGTTCCACTCTTATAAAATATAAGACTTGTTAAGTCGTAAAAACGTCGCAAACAATTTTTATTTGTCATTTATTGATAATTTTTGGAAATGTAAACAGTCGCTTACAGATTATTGATAATAGGAATTTTGAGTACTTCTCTTTTTAGAAGCTTTTTAGCCACTGAAGGTGATACTTGATAAAACTCGTTAACGTATTCTTTTGCGTTTAAGTACTTTCGTATCTGTTTTTTTATTTCACAGGGGTTGCTACACGCTGACGAAAACACTAGCGTATAATCCCCAGGTGAATTTTTTGAAAGTGACTTTGCATACTCATTTGGATCATCAGGAGTGCAACCTATTCTAATTACGTCTGAAAAAAATGAGTGGGTCATAACATAAACGTTACCCGTTGAAACAGTGTTATCCTTCATACCTTGTTATAAACTCCTTTTAAATTTCAATTAAAGCACTTTACCAATTAACAAAGTGTTTTAATTGAATAATACAGTACCTGTTTAGGCGATTTTAAAATTTTTTGAATATTTCTATGACATATCTATAAATGTATCTATAAACATGAAATTCTCGAATATATTCTTTTTATTGTAGGATAAGCTACTTGAGCAAATTAGCATTTGCAAGAAAATATGATTTGTGTGGAGGCATGTTTTCTCGTTTTTATTTTTAATATATCAAGCACTAATCACTTATCTCATCATGCTGGTGAAAAAACAACCAATAAAAGTCAATATTAGGTAGGGAGATTAGAGTTTTTACTGTATAATGCGCGACTTTATTTTGATGGTCTTAAATACGTTTCTATTTTTGCTATCTTCAACCGTTGCTGGTTAACAATTTTTAGTTAGCACTATTTAGGAATAACTCTTTGATCACTACATCTAACATTACAATGCAATTTGGCGCAGAGCCTTTATTTGAAAATATTTCAGCTAAATTTGGCAATGGTCATCGCTACGGTTTGATCGGCGCAAATGGTTGTGGCAAGTCTACTTTCATGAAGATCTTAAGTGGCGACCTCGTTCCAAGCTCTGGCAACGTATCGGTAAGCACAGGGAACAAAGTAAGTACTTTGGGCCAAGATCAATTCGCATTTGAAGAACACAATGTTATTGATACGGTGATCATGGGGGATATGCCTCTATGGGAAGTTAAGCAAGAAAGAGATGCTATTTACGCACAAGCTGAAATGAGTGAAGCCGACGGCATGCGCGTTGGCGACTTAGAAAGCGAATTTGCTGAAATGGATGGTTACACAGCGGAAAGCCGTGCCGGCGAAATTTTATTAGAAGCGGGTATTGAAGAGTCTTTTCATTACGGCTCAATGCAACAAGTCGCTCCTGGTTGGAAATTACGTGTTCTTCTTGCGCAAGCCTTGTTTGCTAACCCTGATATTTTATTACTTGATGAGCCTACCAACAACTTGGATATTCATACCATTAGTTGGCTAGAGGCTGAGTTAAATAAGCGTAAATGCACCATGATTATCATTTCTCATGATAGACATTTCCTTAATTCTGTTTGTACTCATATGGCTGACATTGATTACGGTGAATTACGTATATACCCAGGTAATTATGAGTTTTACTTAGCGCAGTCCGCTTTGTTACGCGAGCAGCTATTAGCCGGTAACGATAAAAAAGTTGCTGAAATAGCAGAGCTTCAAGACTTCGTTAACCGTTTTGGCGCCAATGCTTCAAAAGCAAAACAAGCAAGCTCTCGTGCTAAAAAAATGGATAAAATTAAACTTGATGATGTGAAGTCGTCAAGTCGTATCACACCAAAAATTGCTTTTGCTCCTGGTAAAAAAATGCACCGTCAAGCGTTAGAACTTGAAAACCTGGGACATGGTTTTGATGGCGAAGTATTATTTGAAAAGGGTGACTTATTATTAGAAGCGGGTGTTAAATTAGCGATTATCGGCGAAAACGGTGTGGGTAAAACGACATTGTTACGCTGTTTAATGAATGAGTTTGATAACTATGAAGGCGTTGTTAAATGGTCTGAAAATGCTTCTATTGGTTATTGTCCACAAGATAGTGGTTCATTTTTTGATAATGACTTAACACTTATGGAATGGATGTCGCAATGGCGTAGACCTTGTCATAACGATTTAAGTGTACGTGGCATGCTAGGACGTATGTTATTTACCGACGACGATGCAAATAAAAAAGCACGTAACTGTTCTGGTGGTGAAAAGAACCGCTTATTGTTTGGTCGATTAATGATGGGTGATATCAACGTGTTAATTATGGACGAACCAACTAACCACATGGATATCGAAGCGATTGATGCATTAAACAATGCGCTTAAAGCTTTCGAAGGTACGTTAATCTTTGTTAGTCATGACCGTGAGTTTGTTTCAAGCTTGGCAACGCGTATTATTGATATTAAAGATAAAAAACTAGTTAACTTTCAAGGCTCTTTAGATGAATACCTTGCAAGTCAGATCGAAGGTCAAAAAGTCGCTTAGCACTTTTTGAACGTTGCTTGGTTTAAGACTTAAAAACGTATTTAATCACGCTTTTAAGTCTTTTATTAAGCGTTTAATCTCATTAGAAGATTAACACCTTACTGAAAACAAGCACGAAATACCCACACTCTTTTTGAATATGACTCTTTTGTTGTGTTCACTTCAACAACTATTCCTAGGCCTATACATGATAAACAATGATATTCTTCGTCGCGTAAGTACATTACTTGGTTTTGATGACAAAAAAATACGTTCAGTATTTAAATTAAATGCTTGTGACATAACAGCAGAGCAATTAGCTTGTTTTTTTATCGAAAAAGATCAGACTACTTTTGTTGAATTACTTGATGTAGAACTCGCCAGTTTTCTCAATGGCTTAATTGTTGACAAAAGAGGCGCAAAAGAAGGGCCACAAGCCGTTCCTGAAACTACTTTAAGTAATAATGCGATTTTCAATAAGTTAAAGATTGCCTTTTCTTTACATGCAGATGAAGTGATTGATACGCTGGAAATGGCAGAGTTAAGCTTAACCAAATATGAATTAAGTGCCTTGTTTAGAAAAGTAAGTAATAAACATTATCGTGAATGTAGCGATGAAACATTATCGGCTTTTATCAGAGGATTGAAGATTAAACTTCAAGGATAATATGATGTCATTTTCGAAACTTGGATTAAGTGAACCTCTCCTTAAAGCCGTCGCTGAATTAAATTATAGCGAACCAACGGCTATTCAGAATAAGGCCATTCCCGTTATTTTATCGGGAAAAAACCTTGTTGCTGCAGCGCAAACAGGTACCGGTAAAACGGCCAGCTTTGTTTTGCCGATACTTGAAAAACTTAATACAGATCGAAAATTACGGGGCAAACGCATTCGAGCATTGATCCTTACACCGACACGTGAACTCGCTGTTCAAATAGAGCAAAGTATTCGTGATTATGGTAAGCATCTCAACGTTAGCTCTATGGCAATGTATGGTGGTACTGACATTGAACCGCAAAAGCAAAAACTAATTTGGGGCGTTGATATTATTGTCGCAACCCCTGGCCGATTACTTGATATGGCTCATCAACGCGCCTTGCATTTTGATGAACTGGAAGTGCTAGTTTTAGATGAAGCTGACCGAATGCTTGATATGGGGTTTATTGATGATATTAATAAAATTATTGAACGATTGCCGTTGGAACGTCAAAATTTATTATTTTCAGCAACTATTTCTGATGATGTCCGCGGCTTATCAAAAAGAACGATAAGTAATGCCACTGAAATTTCAATTGCCAACAATAGCACGTCAAAGCCAAAAATTGACCAATGGTTAATAACAGTTGATAAAGGTAATAAGTCAGCATTACTTAGCCATTTAATTAACGAACAGCAGTGGCAACAAGCGCTAATTTTTATTGAAACAAAGCATGGTGCGGCTAAATTGGTAAGTCAGTTAGAAAAGCGCGGTATTAATGCCGAGTCTATTCATGGTGGTCGAACCCAGGCCGTTAGAGAACAAGTGCTTAATGATTTTAAAGCGGGAAAAATTAACTTTCTTGTCGCTACTGGCATTGCCTCGCGTGGCCTTGATATTGGTGAGCTTGAGAGAGTGGTCAATTATGACTTACCAGACCAAGTTGATGACTATATACATCGTATCGGGAGAACCGGTCGTGCTGGTGCCTCTGGAGAGGCGGTATCATTTGTAGCTAAAGACAACTTTAGAAACCTTTGTGCAATAGAAAGTCGCTTAGGGCATGTTATTAAACGTAAAGAATTTGAAGGATTCCCCGTTAAAAAAGTGGTGCCGGTTTCTATTTTAAATTATGTTCCTAAAAATAAACGTTAAACACACCTTTGATCCACAAAGTAATTATTAATGAGATCAAAATATTAACAATTAATAATTACTTGGCTATGTTTAATGCAAGCAATCGGTTATATTTAATTTTATACGTCTCTTTTAATAAATTAATATAACTGTGCATACGTTAATCGATGTTTTACAAGCTGTTTTATTTGTCGGCATACCCGTAGGTGTGTTTAGTTTTTTAATGATCTATTATTCATATCAGAAAGGATATTTATCCCCTGACATTGCAATCAAAGACGCCTTTAAAAAAAATAACAACACCTCACAATCTTCACTTTCTAGAAAACACAAAAAAGACTTATTATTTTTGCATTCTAAATGGGTGACCTTCGGTGGTGGCTTTTATGGACTAATTGCTTTGTTAACATTTATTATTATTGAATTAACTCAATTCTTTAATTTTTTATTTAGTATTTCTAGTTGGCAAGATATTGTTGCGTTATTCACTTTAGATAGTTTAATCGCTATGATCATTGATTCAATTACTAATTTGGTAAAAGCAGCCATTTGGTTTACGTATTGGCCTAATAAATTCAACACAGAGAATTACATTGTGTGGATTTTAATTGCTTATATCGGTTATCGTTTTGCGGCAAAATACGCGCTTCGTTATACTTTAGAGCAACAAAAAATCACAGATAACGAAACGATAGAAGAATGATTGAAAATTAAACGATGCTATCGGTTATTTTACTATTCCTTGAAAAATAGCGCGCCTTATATCGCTATGTTTAGCCTTATTTTTTAACGATATTTGTCCTGAATTTGGGGTGATCCCTAAAGTAAGTAAATCAGTTTTATAACTAGGTAAAGCGTTACTTTTTGAAAACTTGATAAATGAGGTAGTAAAAATAGAGCTATTGGTTAATTTGTCGAGTTGCTCGGTAATTTCATTTACAGTTAAGTAACGGTCAAAACAACATTTGTGTAATTGATATAATGCCTTATCAAGTGAATAACCAGTATTTAGCTTTCTTAACGCAACATCAGCTTTAAACCAATATAACGCGCCACTCCAATAAATACGCATATAGTTATGATTCTTATCAATATGGTCACTCAAATAACTTAATTTTTGATGATTATAACTAGTCTCTTTTCTACCTCGTTCAAATCCATCATAAAGCTTTTGCCACATTTTATTTTCGCTAAACATACCGGAACGAGCTTGAATAATGTTTTGATAATAACTGGCTATTCCTTCAGAAAACCAACGAGCATCGCCAGCGTCGTAAGGTATAAGTAAATGGCTAAATTCATGATATACCGTCCAATCAGCTTTCAATTCATTCAATGTACTTGCTGAGTTAATAACAAGGGTAACTTCAGGGGGAATACTTCGGCTAACTTCTCCCCATGGAACAACACCCGCATTTCGTTTACTGGCTTTGATTGTGGTAATAAAGTGGTCGACAGGAAGCTCTCCATACACTGACTTTAACGCATTACTACTATGGTTTATCCATTGATGTAATATGTGTTTTTTTTCTGAGGAAATGCTTGAGTGAAACTGCACATCTATTGTTTGATGGTTTTTAGCGAGCTCTACATTTTCATCGGCAGAAGATGAGCTAATAAAAACGGTCAATGAGAAAGAAAAAAGATAGATCGCATTATTAATAACGTTTTTAGTAACCATAGTTTCCCCAAAAAATACTTTCATAATCATCACTCATTGTAGATACAACCTTTGTAAGGTGACCTAAAATTATGCATTTTTCTTTAAAAGACTCTGTAACAAGACATTGCAAAGCCAACAGAAGTGATAAAGGGGGTAAAGAATCGTTTTAACTAACTATATAGGGCGACTGTCACTCATTAAAGCGTCGAGCTTTATTTGTGCTTGTTTAGGTTGGGTTAAATCGATTACTTCGATCATTTCACATTCATCTCTTACCATTTCTGCAATGCTACTTGGGTAATGACGGCAGTCCTCTGGACGGTCTTCATAAATAGCACAAGTGTATTTCACTTGCTCCGATGATAATTGCTTTGGCATTTTTTCTAAAAATGGGCACTGTGTTAATTGTTCGCCTGTTTCAGGATTAAACCAAATTTTATCTTTAATGACATATTGATGAATATGCGGCCTAAAAATTTCCCACATCTCAATATCTTCACTCGATGCTTCAATGCCGCCATCGCCATATTTGATACAACATTTTCCACATTGATTACAATCTTTCAATGGTTGAATTATCCAATTAAACGTTAGAACAAAATTGTACCACGCTATACCGTTAATATTTGCTCTTTGCGATTCAATTTTTAATGGGGTAAATATTTACGTGTTTCTTTAACAAAAGCTTCATTGTCTCTTGTACTGATTTGTATTCATCAGTATGCTCAGCCACGATTGAGTTTAGCGAAAAATTCAAAAAGTAAATTGTGATAAGGTAAAAACTACGCATGAAAAAATCTATTTTAATAACCGGTTGCTCTAGTGGTATAGGTTTAGATGCTGCATTGACTTTATCAATGAGAGGTTATCAAGTTTTTGCTACCGCTCGAAAGCAAGAAGATGTATTAATGTTGCAAGAAAAAGGCTTAACTGCCTGTCAGCTTGATTTAACTCAAACAGACACTATCAAGGACGCGATTTCTTTTGTCTTTAATAAAACCGAGGGAACTTTAGATTTTCTATTTAATAATGGCGCATACGGACAGCCGGGCGCTTTAGAAGACTTACCCACTCATGCACTTAGAGCTCAATTTGAAGCCAACGTGTTTGGCTGGCACGAACTTACTAAGCACGTTATTCCAGTGATGCGTAAACAAGGCCATGGCCGTATTATTCAATGCAGTTCAGTTTTAGGTTTTGTTTCTATGGCTTACCGAGGTGCCTATAATGCTTCAAAGTATGCCCTTGAAGGCTTAACGGATACTTTAAGGTTAGAGTTAAAATCGTCAAATATCGAAGTCGTTCTTTTACAACCAGGCCCTATTAATACTCAGTTTCGCGCTAATGCTTTGGTCGCATTTAAGCAAAATATTGAAGATGTAAAAAGTGTTCATTCAGCTCAGTATCAACAGCAAGAAGAAAGACTAGCGAGTCAAACGTCGAATGCAAAGTTCACCTTGGAGCCAAAAGATGTCACTAGCGCTTTAATTCATGCTTTAGAAAGTAAACGTCCTAAAATCAGATATAGAATTACTGTGCCGACTAAACTTTTTGCGGTATTCAAACGGATATTACCTACACGGTGGTTAGATAGTTTGTTATCGAAAGGGTAAACACTGAAATAAACAAATTACACAATAAACCAGAAATACACTCATTTTTAATAGGTAGTCAAAATGACAAAAACGTCAAAATTAATTTGTACATTGTTAGCCATATTTACCAGTTTTAGCTTGTTAGCAAGTGATTTGAAAGTAGGGGAACAAGCGCCCAACTTTACATTACAAGCAACCAATGGTGAATATTATCAACTAAGTGATTATAAAGGTAAGCAAGCAGTAGTATTAGCTTGGTATCCAATGGCTAACACTCGTGGCTGCACTATCGAATGTAAATCATTAGTAGAGAAGGGCCATTTGATCAGAGAATATAATGCTAGCTATTTTATGGCCAGTGTTGATCCGTTAGATGATAATAGGGCTTTTGCGAAGAAAACAGGGGCCGATTTTCCTATGTTAAGCGACCCATCGAAAGATATAGCTAAAGCCTATGATGTTTTAAATTTATTTCGAGTGGCCAGTCGGGTGACTTTTTATATCTCGAAAGAAGGTAAAATATTGAAAATAGATGAAGATATATCGCCAAAAACGGCCGCTGAAGATATTGCGAGTAATCTTGAAAAACTAAACGTGGATAAACGTCACTAAAAACAGCAGTAAACATAAAGCCGGAATATACCGGCTTTATGTACTGAGTTACTATGCGAGTAATTTTTCGATGTCAGCTTTAATACTTTCGGGTTTAGTCGTCGGCGCATAGCGCTGAATAACCGTTCCTTCCTTATTCACTAAAAACTTAGTGAAATTCCACTTAATACTTTTTGAACCTAAAATACCCGGCGCTTGAGCTTTTAAAAAAGTAAAGAGTGGGTGGGCGTTGTCGCCGTTTACGTCAATTTTATCAAATAATGGAAATTTGATATTAAAGGTTAAATCACAAAACTGCTGTATTTCTTCGTTATTGCCTTTTTCTTGTTGCTTAAATTGATTGCAAGGAAAAGCCAAAACTTCTAAGCCTTGTGACTGATATTCGCCATAAAGTGATTGCAACCCCTTATATTGAGGAGTAAAACCACAAGCACTTGCAGTATTAACAATGAGCATGACTTTATTTTGAAAGTCATTTAGTTCAACTGTTTCACCTTTATTATTTTGTGCGCTAAATTGATAAATTGAGTCTGTCATCGATTTTTTCCTTTAAGGGTAAAATTTCGTGTGAATTAATGAAATTCTTCGCATGCAATTAACGTGTTTTCAATTAAACTTGCAACGGTCATTGGACCAACGCCGCCAGGAACAGGTGTAATATGAGCCGCTTTTGTTTTAGCTATGTCAAAACCAACATCACCGACGAGCTTGCCACTTTCTAATCGGTTAATACCTACATCAATAATTATGGCTCCTTCTTTAATCCATTCCCCAGGAATGAATTCAGGCTTTCCAACTGCAACAACTAATAAATCAGCGTGACGCACTTTATCTTCAAGGTTTTTAGTGAACCTATGGGTCGTGGTTACAGTACAACCTGCAAGCAACAATTCTAAAGTCATTGGTCGGCCAACAATATTAGAAGCACCGACGATTAACGCCTCTAGACCATGTGGGTTAACCCCCGTTGATTCTATAAGAGTAATAATGCCTTTAGGCGTGCAAGGGCGCAATCCGGGCTGGCGAAGTGCTAACTTACCAACATTAAAGGGGTGAAAGCCGTCTACGTCTTTCAATGGGTTAATATGCTCGATAATCAAATTAGCATCTAAACCTTGAGGTAAAGGTAATTGAACAAGTATGCCATCAATATTATCGTCATTGTTTAATTCATCAATTAAAGCAAATAACTCTGCTTGAGTTGTTGTTGGTTTTAGATCATATGAACGAGAAAGGAAGCCGACTTCTTCACAGGCTTTACGTTTACTCCCTACATATACTTGTGAGGCAGGATCTGAGCCTACTAATATAACGGCCAGTCCAGGAGGTCGTAAGCCATTTTTAATGCGTTGTGCTACTTTTTCTTTTACTGAGAGCCTAAGCTGCTGAGCAATATGTTTACCGTCTATAAGAGTTGCTGTCATGATAGTTTCGATTAAATTGGTTAAATGATGAAAAACGACGCCATTTTCGCATAAAAGCAGGCGCTGTTATAGTTACTCTTGTTATAAGTGTACTTTTATTCGGTAATTTATGACCGAAAATACATATCGTCAGTTCAAAACGGAAGTTAACTAATAGTTCAAAAAATCAATTTTCTGTAAAATAGTGAGTTTGCTATATTTATAGACAATAAGTGACAGTTATCAAGCGCCTTGCTTGTAAAGTGAACAAACAGTTATTTATTTAAAAAAAAGGTTTGACGGGGCTCAGGCAACTAGGTAATATCCGCACCCGTTGAAAGGCACATATTTAAAGTGACTTTTAACACAGTATGTATCGGTGATTAGCGCAGCTTGGTAGCGCACTTGGTTTGGGTCCAAGGGGTCGCAAGTTCGAATCTTGCATCACCGACCACTTTTTTAATTATTGCATTAATAACTAAAAAAGAAATTCTGTAGGTTAATGCGCCCTTAGCTCAGCTGGATAGAGCAACGCCCTTCTAAGGCGTGGGTCGCAGGTTCGACTCCTGCAGGGCGTACCATACAGTATTTACAATGGTGGCTATAGCTCAGTTGGTAGAGCCCCGGATTGTGATTCCGGTTGTCGAGGGTTCAAGTCCCTTTAGCCACCCCATTCTTTTCTCAAAAGATGGGTGTAAATGTTGTAATAAAGTAGAAAATGTCGGTGATTAGCGCAGCTTGGTAGCGCACTTGGTTTGGGTCCAAGGGGTCGCAAGTTCGAATCTTGCATCACCGACCACTTCTCTTATATATTCTCTTCAAAAAAATATATCTTTATACTCCTCGTCAATAACATTATTAAAATAACCTTATCGATCTCTGTATATCTTTTGTTCTAAAATACCGCTTGCACGCCCCCTTTATACTTGTTTTTTCACTAATTTTAAAAATAAGTTAAAAATAACGCTATTAAGGGGTCGACTCTTATATAAAGCATCGCTATAATTTCGCGTCATTATTTTTAAATCTAGGTTTGTATCAAGCTTATTATAATTGGTATTAACTTGGGTTTTTCGGGCTTCTGTAGCATTGGTTATAGAGCTACAAACGTCACACTCTTTGGCTAAATTAAGCTGTGAAGTAGTTGTGTTATTGAAAGCGTTAATAAAACGCTAAGTTTTGAGGTATTTAAATGCAAGTTTCAGTTGAGACTACACAAGGTTTGGAACGTAAGTTAACTATTTCTGTTCCTGCAGAATCAGTAGATGTAGAAGTTAAAAACCGTCTTCGTCACATATCAAAAACCCAACGAATTAATGGTTTCCGTCCAGGTAAAGTTCCTGCGTCAGTTATCCAGAAACGTTACGGTCAATCAGTTCGCCAAGAAGTTGCAGGTGAATTAATGCAACGTAACTTTGTTGATGCGATTGTTGCTGAGAAAATGAATCCAGCTGGCCGTCCAAGCTTTATTGCTAAAAGTAATGAAGATGGCAAAGCGTTAGAATTTGAAGCTACTTTTGAAATATACCCTGAAGTTGCTTTAACAGGCCTAGATTCAATTAAAGTTGAACGTCCTAACGTTGAAGTTACAGATGCTGATTTAGATGAAATGTTCACTACATTACAGAATCAACACAAAACGTGGAAAGAAAACAAGCGTAAAACTAAGAATGGTGACAAGCTAACTTTAGATTTTACTGGCCGTGTTGACGGTGAAGTGTTTGAAGGTGGTGAAGCTAAAGATTTCGAACTTGAATTAGGCGCTGGTCGCATGATCCCAGGTTTCGAAAAAGAAATCATTGGCATGAAAGTTGGCGAAGAAAAAACAATCAAAGTAACTTTCCCTGAAGATTACCATGCAGAAAACCTTAAAGGTAAAGAAGCAGAATTTGATATTGCTATTCACAAAACTGAAGGTCCAATTTTACCTAAAGTTGACGAAGAATTTGCTAAATTGTTTGGTGTCGAAGAAGGTGGCGTTGAAGCATTACGCACTGAAGTAAGCACTAATATGACGCGTGAATTAACTCAAGCTGTTAAAGCTAAAGTTAAAGAGCAAGTCATTGAAGGTTTATTAGAAGCTAACGATGTTGAAATTCCTAAAGCACTTATTGCTCAAGAAATTGAAGTATTACGTAAGCAAGCAATGCAGCGCTTTGCTGGTCAAATGGACGCTGACAACATGCCAGAGCTTCCAGCTGATATGTTTGAAGAACAAGCTAAACGTCGCGTTAAAGTTGGTTTATTACTTGGTGAAGTGATCAAGATTAATGAATTAAAAGTTGACGAAAGCAAAGTTAACGAGTTAATTGCTTCTGCAGCTTCAGCTTATGAAGATCCAAAAGAAGTTATCGAGTACTACGCAACCAACAAAGAGCTTAATCAACAAATGCAAAATGTTGCATTAGAAGAGCAAGCTGTTGAGTTTTTACTTGAAGGCGCAAAAGTTAAAAGTAAAAAAGCAAGCTTCAAAGATATTATGAATCCAGAAGGCAAAAAATAACCATTTGTTTAAATTTGTAGCAACTTATTGAAACAAATTTGAAATGGTAGACCTTTTAGATTGACTTTATGTCAAGCAATCGCTTAAATGGCTGGTATGGGGACATACGAGCCATTTTTTTATATAGAAAGGAAATATAGTTGTTTACTTCTCACAATAATTCTCAAAACATAACAAGTACGACCGAAAGTGCTTTAGTGCCAATGGTTATTGAGCAAACACCTAAAGGTGAGCGTTCATTCGATATTTATTCAAGACTTTTAAAAGAGCGTGTTATTTTCTTATGTGGCCAAGTTGAAGATCACATGGCGAATTTGATTGTTGCCCAATTATTATTCCTTGAATCTGAAAGCCCTGAAAAAGATATTTATTTATATATCAATTCACCAGGTGGTTCTGTAACTGCAGGTATGGCTATTTACGATACAATGAAATTCATCAAGCCAAATATCAGCACCGTGTGTATTGGTCAAGCGGCAAGTATGGGCGCATTTTTATTATCGGGCGGCGAAAAAGGCAAACGTTATTGTTTACCTAATGCACGTGTGATGATTCATCAACCTCTTGGTGGTTTTCAAGGTCAGGCTTCTGATTTCGAAATTCATGCAAAAGAAATTCTTTATATTAAAGAAAAATTAAATCGTTTAATGGCAGAACATACAGGTCAGCCGTTAGAAAAAGTATCTCAAGATACCGACCGTGATAACTTCTTAAGTGCAGAAAGTGCGGTTGAATATGGATTAGTTGACTCCATATTAGAAGAAAGATTAGATAAATAATGTCACAACTTTGTGAATAACATTGTGATCTACGTAATTTATGAAATACTTAACAGTATCTGTATTAGCAATTAAAAGAATTAGAGGTTCCGTATGACCGATATTAAAAATGGTGACGGTGATAACGGCAAGCTTTTGTATTGTTCGTTTTGTGGCAAGAGTCAACATGAAGTACGCAAACTTATTGCTGGTCCGTCAGTATTTGTTTGTGATGAATGTGTTGAACTATGTAACGATATTATTCGTGAAGAAATAAAAGAAATTTCCCCGAAAGAAGAAAAAGAAAGCTTACCAACACCTATAGAGATCCGTGAAAGTTTAGATGACTATGTTATTGGTCAAGATCACGCGAAAAAAGTACTAGCGGTAGCTGTTTATAATCATTATAAACGCCTACGTAATGGTGACTCTCATAATGGTATTGAATTAAGTAAAAGTAATATTTTACTTATTGGACCAACGGGTAGTGGTAAAACGTTACTCGCTGAAACATTAGCGCGTTTATTAGATGTACCATTTACTATGGCTGATGCAACAACATTAACTGAAGCGGGTTATGTTGGTGAAGATGTTGAAAATATCATTCAAAAGCTTTTGCAAAAATGTGATTATGATGTTGAAAAAGCTCAACGTGGTATTGTTTATATCGACGAAATTGATAAAATTTCTCGCAAATCAGACAATCCATCGATCACTCGTGATGTATCTGGCGAAGGTGTTCAACAAGCATTATTAAAGCTTATTGAAGGTACTATTGCTTCTGTTCCACCACAAGGTGGTCGCAAGCATCCTCAACAAGAGTTTTTGCAGGTTGATACCTCAAAAATCTTATTTATCTGTGGTGGAGCATTCGCTGGTTTAGATAAAGTTGTTGAGCAGCGTTCTCATACGGGGGCTGGTATTGGTTTTGGCGCAGACGTTCGTGGTAAAGAGAGTCAAAAATCACTTACACAGCATTTAAAAGATGTAGAGCCTGAAGATCTTATTAAATATGGTTTAATTCCAGAGTTCATTGGTCGTCTACCTGTTGTAGCAACATTAACAGAACTCGATGAAGATGCGTTAATTCAGATACTGCAAGAACCTAAAAATGCTTTAACTAAGCAATTTGGCGCTTTGTTTGATATGGAAAACGTTGAATTAGAATTTAGAAAAGATGCGCTAATTGCGATTGCACATAAAGCTATGGTACGTAAAACCGGTGCTCGTGGCTTACGTTCAATTGTAGAAAGTATCTTACTTGATACTATGTATGAATTACCATCGATGGATGATGCGGTAAAAGTGGTTGTAGACGAAACGGTAATAAAAGGTGAGTCTAAACCTATTATTATTTATGAAACACCACAAGACCAAGCGGTATCTGAATAACTCAGTGCATAACCTTGAATTTCGTCGTTCATACGCTTCCATGTGAACACGAAGTATCCTTCATCCTGAACAGAAAGAGTTATATGACTTAGTCATTTAACTCTTTTTTTTGTTCTATCCGTTGAAAGCTTTAGTAAAATCCCCATATCCTTTTTAATTACAATTTTTCCTTACTGATTTCCGAGAGAGTAACCTATGACCGAAGAGTTATCTGGTGTAAAAGAAATTCCTGTATTAGCCTTACGTGACGTCGTTGTTTATCCGCAAATGGTGATCCCATTATTTGTTGGTCGTGAAAAGTCTATTCGTTGTTTAGACATAGCGATGGATAATGACAAACAAGTTTTTCTAGTTGCGCAAAAAGATGCCGCAGTTGATGATCCAACGGCTGATGATGTTTATCGAGCGGGTACTATTGCCACTATTTTACAAATGTTAAAATTACCGGATGGCACGGTAAAAGTTCTAGTTGAAGGATCGCGTAGAGCTCGAATTACTGACTTTGTTGAAACACAAGAGTACTTTACTGCAGATATTGAATTTCTTGCTGTAGAAACTGTTGACGAAGAGGACTGCGAAGTTCTTGTTCGTTCTGCCATTTCTCAGTTTGAAGGATATGTAAAACTGAATAAAAAAATTCCTCCTGAAGTGTTAACTTCAGTTTCAGGCATTGATGATGCAGAACAATTAGCTGATACCATGGCGGCTCATATGCCGTTGAAATTAGCTGAAAAACAAAAAGTATTAGAAATTGAAAACGTGGCTCAACGTTTAGAATACTTAATGGCATTGATGGAAGGCGAAATTGACTTATTACAAGTTGAAAAGAAAATTCGTACTCGTGTCAAAAAACAAATGGAAAAAAGTCAGCGCGAATATTATTTGAATGAGCAAATGAAAGCGATTCAAAAAGAATTAGGTGATGACGACGAAGGGATAAACGAAGCTGAGCAAATTGAAAAGCAAGTTGAAGAAGCTCAAATGCCAGAAGAAGCTAAAGAAAAAACTTTAGCCGAAGTGCGTAAATTAAAAATGATGTCACCAATGTCAGCAGAAGCGACAGTTGTTCGTTCATATATAGATTGGATGATAAGCGTACCATGGAAAAAACGTAGTAAATTAAAGCGTAATTTGAAATTAGCTCAAGATACCTTAGACAAAGATCATTACGGTTTAGATAAAGTCAAAGAACGCATTTTAGAGTACCTTGCCGTACAACAACGTGTAAGCCAGCTAAAAGGACCTATTCTATGTTTAGTTGGCCCACCTGGAGTTGGAAAAACATCTTTAGGGCAGTCTATCGCTAAATCTACTGGTCGTAAGTATGTACGTATGGCATTAGGTGGCGTACGTGATGAAGCTGAAATCAGAGGCCACCGCCGCACGTATATCGGCTCACTCCCTGGTAAGTTAATTCAGAAAATTGCAAAAGTAGGTGTGAAAAATCCACTCTTCTTATTAGATGAAATAGACAAGATGGCTTCCGACATGCGAGGCGACCCCGCTTCAGCGTTATTAGAAGTACTTGATCCAGAGCAAAATACGACTTTTAACGATCATTATTTAGAAGTTGATTACGACTTATCTGATGTGATGTTTGTAGCAACGTCGAATAGTATGGATATTCCTGGGCCGTTACTTGACCGTATGGAAGTTATTCGTTTATCTGGCTATACCGAAGATGAAAAGCTTAACATTGCCAAAAATCATTTAGTTGATAAGCAAATTGGTCGTAATGGTTTAAAAGAACATGAAATTGCGATTGAAGATAGCGCTATTATGGGGATTATCCGTTATTACACGCGTGAAGCCGGCGTACGTAGTTTAGAGCGAGAAATTTCAAAGTTATGTCGCAAAGCAGTAAAAGCTATCTTATTAGACAAAAAGTTGAAAAAAGTGATTGTCAGTCAAGATAATTTATCTGAGTTTCTTGGTGTACAACGTTTTGACTATGGTAAAGCTGATGACGAAAATAGAGTGGGATTAGTCACAGGTTTAGCATGGACATCTGTTGGTGGAGAACTATTAACCATCGAAACAGCATCTGTTCCTGGTAAAGGTAAGCTTACGTATACCGGTTCATTAGGTGATGTAATGCAAGAGTCTATTCAAGCCGCTATGACGGTCGTGCGTAGCCGAACAGATAAGTTTCGCATAAATACAGACTTTCATGAAAAACGTGACATTCACGTTCATGTTCCTGAAGGTGCCACACCTAAAGACGGACCAAGTGCTGGTGTTGGTATGTGTACAGCATTAGTTTCTAGCTTAACGGGTAATCCGGTAAAAGCCGATGTAGCCATGACAGGTGAAATTACCTTACGCGGTGAAGTACTTCCTATTGGCGGTTTGAAGGAAAAATTATTAGCAGCCCATCGGGGTGGTATAAAAACAGTCATAATTCCGAAGGATAATGAACGTGATTTGGAAGAAATACCGGACAATGTTAAAGGTGAACTCGCAATTCACCCTGTAAAATGGATAGAGGAAGTACTGGATATTGCTTTAGAGCATCCAGTAGAAAAGTTCCAATTAGCTGACTAAATTGGAAAAAAGTGCTGTTTTTTTAATAAAAAAATAAAAAAACAGCAAAAAAACGCAAAAAATTAACGAAAAATAGTAATTAGTGCTTTTCAAACGCTGAAACTGTGGTAAGTTAATGTCGCTGATAACGCTAGACCCCACTATATATATAGGGTTTAGCTAAAATAAAAATAAATAATAAATTTTATTTTCTTAAACACAGTGCTGATGTTCAAAAAGAAGTTTTATTTATCACTTCCAACGAACACTAAAAAGATTAGTACTGAATAATAACAATTGAAGGGGAATACTTGTGAATAAATCTCAATTAATCGAAAAAATCGCTGCTGGTGCAGATATCTCTAAAGCAGCTGCTGGCCGTGCATTAGATTCATTTATTGACGCTGTTACGGAAGAATTAAAAAGTGGCGAGCAAGTAGCTCTAGTTGGTTTTGGTACTTTCTCAGTACGTGACCGTGCAGCACGCACTGGCCGTA